>OGEG01000013.1_pt1 | contig 216951 bp, 177 predicted proteins | sample 1570621 | NCBI WGS metagenome assembly OGEG01 (sample SAMEA2582130, study PRJEB24529) | metagenome | biome: Human gut stool | place: China | collected 2011 | reverse complement strand
TGTTGCGTATCTCGTAGCCTCCCGAACGGTTGGGAAAACCGACGGCAAAGTAGGGCTTGCCGTCGGTTTGATAGCGCACCTCGTAACATTCTCTTTTTGCCAGTTCAGTATTTATCCCCCTCTGCCGCAGATAGGAGAATAGGGCGGGGGAAGAAAGCGGCGCCACCTCCAACTGTCGGAAGCTCGGTTTGGAGAAAGGTTGCCCGCCAAAAGAGAAGGAGACCGGGCGCACGTTTGGTGCCTGCTCCGCTATCCTTTCCAAGAGGTAGGGCAGGCTGTCTGATGCGTAGAGCTCCTGCGCCAGTGCGATGATGTTCCCGCCCCTGCCCGCGCCAAAGTCATACCATAGGTTGCGTTCGGTATTCACCTTGAAGGACGGTTCGCACTCGTCCCTGAAAGGTGACTTGTACCATAGGCTGCCGCCCTGCTGTCTTGCCGGGCTGTAGCCAAGACTGTGCAGATATTCCTCAATGCGTATCCGCTTCGCTTCATTCGTATTCATGTGGGTTTCTGTTTAAGTGGATATTGTTTTTTTGTTTTCGCCCGTGCCTTTTGCATGTTGCGGGCTGCATCCGCTTTACTTTATTTCGCTATATATATGCACCCTGACTAAAGTAAAGCGGTTTCCGGGCTGTCATGCCCGTGCTGTTTTTCCTGTCAGGCGGTGTGAACATCTTTTTTTTGTTTTCGCCCGTACCTCTCTATATGTTACGGGCTATATCCACTTTACTTTATTTCCGTATATATATGGTACGGGACTAAAGTAAAGTGGTTCCCATGCCATACCGCTAATAGTGGAAATCGGGCTTGAAGGTGTATTTCCTGCCGTTCTCCTGCACTATCATCCGTTTGTTCTTCAATAGGGTAATGAGGTCTGTCACCCTGTTTCCGCCAAGTATGACGTCCACAGTGGCGTAGGTTTCCCTCAATACTCCCGCAAGTTCCTTGTAGCCGTATTCGTTTTTCAGGGTGAATGCGGCTTCCAGTGCGATGCGGTGCTGCTGCTCGGTGATGTCCTTGTAGGGGTCGAATTTCCTCCTCCCTTTGCCCGGCTCCTTCTCCTTGAACCGGTAGCCGTCCAGCAGTTCGGGCAGTGCCTCCTCATTGATACGGAATGCGAACGGCTCGAAGTCCACCGCCCTGATGTGTGCGGTTTTGACCGTGCTTATGTCGGGGTTATTCTCGTCCTTCTCCACTTGCAGCACGGTTTCCGCCTTGTTGCTTAGCTCGGTTCCGATGTGCCCCCTTGCGTTCTCGTCCCCCTTGTTCTGGTGCAGGACAGTATGGATGTGGATGTCCCTTTCCCCCGTCCATGTCATCAGATAGGAGATTACCGTTGTGGACTCACCGGGGTTGTTGATATCGTGCACCATGTCCCGTATTCCGTCAATGACTACCAGCCCGATATTCTCGGTGCGGTAGATTGCCTCCCTCACGATTGCTATGCGCTCTTCGGGCGTGTACTTCCTTAGGACGAGGAATTCAAGGTCTTCATGGTTTCTGTCTGCGGGCAGTCCCGCCATGCGCAATATCCGCTTTGCCACCTTTGCGCAGTGGTAGGTGCTTTGCTCGGTGTCCACATAGAGTATTTTCCGCTTGTTTTCGGGCAGTTCAGCCGTGTAGCTTAGTACCGTCCCGTTTTTCAGCGCAGCCGCCACGATTGCGGAGACGTTGAACGTCTTCTTGCTCTTGGCTTTCCCGATTGACGCGCTGAAATTCCCCAGCGTGCCGATGACGGAACCCCGCACTTTCAGGATTTCGGGTGCCTTCTCGTAGTCTTCCGAAAGGTCGAGCCGTGAGGCTTGCCATAGGATTACCGCCTCTTCGGGCGTGATGTTTCTTTCCTTGTTGTCCATACCGCACCTCCCTATCTGCGTCCCCCGCTTTTGCGTCCTGCCAGTTCAAGCGCCATGTCCGCATCGACGATGATTTTGCGTCCTATCTGCGTAATGGCTCTGTCTATCCTCCCGCTTTTTTTGATGCGGTTTGCTGTGGGTATGCTGCACCCGAACAGCCGGGCTATGCCGCCTATCCCGTACACGTACTTCTTTTCCTTGTCGGCTGCGGGTTGGGTTGGCTTCGTTTCGCTTCCCTGTAAGGCGTGCCGGTTCAGGAATATGAACTCTTCACCCGTCATCTGCCATACGGGCTTTGATAAAAGGTCTCTAATTTCCATATCAGAATGAAATTAACGTTTGTACTGCAAGCCCTGCGCATGGGCTTTTTACCTCGTTCGAACAGTGCAAAGTTAGTTCCGGGTACGGGTGGTAAGGATGTGGATAGCGTGATTGTGGTGTCACGCTATCTCACTAAATATCAGAAGATAATAAAGGGTGGTGGAAATTATTTTGAGTGGTAAAAGTGGTCGTGTCGTGGAATGTCGTTGCATATCACCGACTATCGGAATATTGACCGCATTTCCCTTGCGAATTCCTGATTGCTGTCACTGGCTAAATCGGTACGGGGAACGGGTGCCTTGTATTTGGACTTGTAGTATGCATCGTCTATTCCCAGCAGGTTCATGATATCCTCTTTCCATTTCTCTCTGTCCGGCTTGGGCAGCGTTTCACCCATAAGGAAAATGAGATAGCATACACGGGCTTTCTCCCTCGGTCTTATTTTCAGTCTGCCTTCGCACGGTTGCAGGTTCATGCTGGCGTAGAAGTCCAGTTCTGAAACGGCTTCGAACTGCTCGCCGTTGCATCTTTCGTAAACGGCTGACAAGAGTTTCATGGGGAAGTAGGCGGGTTGGCTTGTCGGTGTGGTGGCGGCTTCCTTTTCCTCTCCCTCCTTTTTCTTTTGGTCGGTCAGGTATTTTTCAAGGATTGCCAATAGTGAGCCGCCCAGTCTGCAAATGTCCCCGCAACGGTTTTTCAGGCATTGCAGGGCTTCCCGCCTTGCCTGCTCCTTCTGTTTGTACAGTTCATCCAGTTTGGCTTTTTCCTTGTCGTATTCCCGCTTGCACCGTTCGTACCTTCTTTCCAGCAGTTCCTCTTCCTGACGGTCATGCTCCCTGAAGCCTACCGCTTCCAAAGAGCCGTTGGCTTCCATGAGTTCCCGGTAATATCCGTTTGTGACTTTCATCTGTCTGTCGATGTCCCAGTCAAAACGGCTTTCATGCCGTCGGCAGACGTATTCGGTATCGAGACGGTCGAAAAACTCCCTGCAGGCGTTGTAAGTCGAGATGTTGCTTTCAATCTCACGTTTCAGGCTGTTCAGCAATATGGAGAAGTGTGCGGCGTCCATTTCAAGCATGAGGCTGATGAGTGCGGTTTCAAATGTCTGCGTGTCCCCGTACTCTCCGTAAAAGCCGGAAATGAATTGCTGCTTCTCAAAAGAGAAACTGCCGCCGGACATTATTTCGGTATATATCTTGTTGAGTTTCCCGTAGTGGGGTATCATTGATGTTATTCTTTCGTCCATAGTTATATCAGATTAAATTTAGTCATAGCGTTGATTTTGATTTCATCCGCTATATCAATATAGGGCTTCATCGCTTTGTAATCGCTGTGTCCCGTCCATTTCATTACTACTTGTACTGGAATGCCAAGTGCCAAAGCATTACAGATAAATGTTCGTCTTCCGGTGTGAGTACTTAATAATGCGTATTTAGGTGTAACTTCGTCTATTCGTTCATTTCCTCTATAATATGTTTCTCGTATTGGTTCATCTATTTCTGCCAGTTGTCCCAGTTCTTTTAAAAATTCGTTCATCCTTTGATTGCTTACAACTGGCAATGCCCTGTCATTAGGGAACGGCACACCTTTGTACTTTTCGAGTATTGCCTTGCTGTGGTCATTTAATTCAATAATAAGACTGTCTGCCGTCTTTATGGTAATAACTTCGATATGACCGTTTTTAACATCACTACGTTTCAAATTATACACATCGGAGTGACGTAATCCGGTGAAACAGCAAAATAGCAATACATCCCTTACTCTTTCAAGGTATTTCTTTGTTGGTGGTATTGGGCAGGTTCTTAGTTTATTTATTTCATTTTGGGTGAGGAATATCACTTTTTTGGGTGCACTCTTCATTTTAGGCGTGAATTTATCATAAGCCATGTTTTGGTGATACCCTTTTCGATTACTCCAACGTAAGAACCATTTTACGAATTTGATTTGTTTGGCAATGGAAGTGTTGCGCATGTTTTTTTCTGTACGCAAGAATTCTATATAGTCATTGAAATGTTTTTCCGTCCAACTGTCAAACGTAGTATTAGGGTCAAATGTATAAATGTGTTTTTTGACTGTTGCAAACTTTTTGAGGGTTGAGGAAGACCAGTCATTTTGTTTGCTACATTCTGCTACAAATTCATTGAAAACTTTCATGAAGTCTAATTCAACCTTTTGCTTTTCCTCATGGTTTTCTTTCTTTTCCCCTTTTGTCTTTAGGTTGAACGCTTCCTTAATTTGTGCAGGGGTGGGTATTACATCTTGCACCTCGAATTCTTTGAACACATTCTGTATTTCGGTGTATTGCCGTAATAGTTCGGCGTTGATTTCGGATGCACTTTGCTTTAGCTTGTTGGTACAACCGTTTCTAACCCGTTGCTTGTCTGTGTCCCATTTTTCTACATCGATTCTATATCCCGTAGTAAATTCGATACGCTGACTGGCAAAGATAACACGCATACGGATTGGCACATTCTTTGTGACTGGAATACCGTCTTTTTTGCGGCTTTCCGGTGCGAAAATGATATTTCTTTTAATATTCATAATTGGGTGTGTTTGAAAATGACACCCAAAAATACACCCGAAAAATGAGATATACAATGATATTAAGAGATATTTAGATTAATGAAAGAAAGAGATAAATAACTGATTACATGATATTTGATATCCTGTGAAATTTTATAAAAAGGTTCGAGAGACACCCTCCAGCTCCACGGATATAGTAAAAAGAAGTTTGTAAGTCCTTGAATTCCAGTAATTCAGGGGCTTTTTCTTTTCTTCTACTCCCCCTACCTTTTATATTCATTTAGAAAATAGTTGTAGTAAATGTGCTACAATTCAAAATTAATATCTACTTTTGTCTGTTCAAAAACCAATAACTATTAGAAGTGGGGGCAACACTTTAAATTCTGCAACAGATTTATGAAAATTCACGAAGGAAAATGTACAGAGAAGATTTTGAAAGAACGTGAACGGATTGGTAGTCGGTTAGCCATTCTTCGCAAGAAGAGAAATATGACCCAAGAGGAATTGGCTAATCTTTGTGGTGTTAATCGTGTTAATATAGCCAAGATAGAGAAAGGGGCTTATAATGTGAGCATTGATATACTATCTAAGGTAACATCCGCTCTTGGTTTTGTGATAGATATAAAAGTGGATAGCTCTGTTTGTCCGACTCATTTCTCTCAACGTAAACCTGTAAAGCTGGTAATAGGGAAAGACTATTATGTCAGTTTTGGCAATAACGAAGCCCATAGATGTAAGCTGGTTGATATTCCGGAGATGTACCAAGGTCAAAGAATTAAAATCGAAACTCCGACCCCGAGAGGGTCTATCACCCACATATTATTTGCCGATGAAATAGGAACGACACCTGACGAGGCTGTAATGAACCAAGTAACGATGTAAAAACATTAAAAGGGAAGAAGTGCAAGTTCCTCTTTTATTGAAATCCCCCTCGCTACAACCATCTGCAGCGAGGGGGATTTTTTAGTTTATGAGGGTTTCTACACCCACTCTTTCATCAGAGCTATTCAAAAAATTAATGGTTTCTTCTGAATATATAATCTTAAATTGATGGTTCGGAATCAATTCTAAAGCTGGGAAATCAGTAGTGATTAACAGTTTTAGTCCCTTTCTTTAATATGTAAAAGCAACTTGTACAAAAGAAGTTTCTTATATACGGGATAGCAGCAATAACTCCGTTGAGCCTTCGTGGGGACAAGCCGAATTTGATTTTATAATGTGGGTTTATAAGGTACAGTCTCCGGTCAATGATTTGATAGTTGGCTTGCCGGACGATGCGATTGAACAGTTCGATGGTGCATCCGGTGCTCTTTATATCCAGTAGCTCCGTAATTGCGTGTTCCTGCTCGCCGCATAGTCTTAATATCCATCTGTATAAAGTGCGGGGAAGGAGGTGGAGAAAAGGGAAGTGTGAAACAATGCGGCTGTGTGCTATCTGCTGGTGGCCTCCGAATGGCATTTGCCAGGCGGGAAACCCTACAAATATAGCTCCATCGGCAGACAAATGCTTTTGTAGGCCGGAGAGGAACCGTTCTTTGTCTCTGATATGCTCTATCACATCGTGTAGAAGAATCAGGGGAAAATTCGTAGCCTTGTCCTCAAGCTGGAAAATGTCGGTGGCAATGAACTGTCCCTGCTGATGCCTTTGGGTGAAGAAGGTCCTGGCTTGCTCTATTCGCATGGCATCAATGTCTACGCCCATCACCCGGCAACCGGCTTTGGCAAAAGGAAGCAGATTGCCTCCCTCTCCACAGCCCACTTCCAGCACTTTATCGGGGATGTGTCCGATGACTTCCTTTATGTAGGGGATATAATAGTTCTTGCTGGTCTGTGACTGTTCACCAAAGTAGCTTTCCCGGTCGGTATGTCGTTTCTGCATGTTCTTTGTTCCTTCTTGAGTTTGATTATCCATATAAATAGATAATCAGTCGGGTAAAAGACTGCGTGGCGCATCGTTTTTTTACCAGGAAATGCGGAGACCTACCGGGAGGGTGAATGTGAACGGATGTTCCTTTCGGATGGTGCGCAGTTGGCTGCCGTCGGGGATGTAATAGTTTATAGTCGGCTCCAGATAGATGCCTGCCTGGGGTGTGAGGCGATATTGTATGCCTATACTTGTGTTGACCGACCACTGCCAGGGAGCACTTACCGGCTGGCTGTCGAGCTTGTGTGGAATACTGTCCGTGACATGGAAGCTTTGGAGTGTCCCTTTTATGGGGATATCCACCTGCATGCCTGCCGTGGCATAACTGGAGAAACGTTTGTAATGCCAGAAACGGTAGGAAAGCCGGAGAGGAATGCCGATATAATGCAACTTCTGGTTGTCTTGAATGCGGAATGCTTCGCCGGTAGTGAACTCCGACCTGAGAAGCGTATATTGCAATCCGGTTTCCAGACTCCAACGCTCATTCAATTTCTTGCTGAGAGAGAGTCCCACGACGATGGGGGCATGATGTTGCTGGTTCTCAACAATCCTGCCGCTGTTATTCTGGGCAATCTGCATGAGTCCGATGGAATCTTTTCCCAGAGTACCCTGCTGATAGCGGGTGTGCAGATAAGAATAATACTCTTCCCACGTGCTGACTTGTTGAGGGAAGTCACTTGAAATGCCGTCGGTATGTGGAGTGGCAATCAGCTTATATAAGTTCTGTGCCAGTTGCGGTCCGAGTGAACCTGCCAGCATCAACTTCCATTTTCCGGATTTCTTCTTGCGGGTTGGCGGCATCAGGGAAGGGGAGAAGACGAAAGCCATCTGTCGGTTGGTGATGGTCTGTCCGGTGAATGGAGAAGGTATGGGATATTTGTGGATACTATCTTTCATTGTGGGTATGGCAAGGGGCCATTCTGTGGAAACTGGAACGGGAGGGATGATTCGTTCCCTTTTGTTCAGATTTTCTTTGGTATGGCATTGTTCGTCGGTTCGGGGAGTATCGGTTTTCTTTGTTTGTTGCGTACTCCCGGCTTGCCTGGAAGAAACTTTGGACAAACGGTTTTCCCTGATACTCTTTTTCTCTCTGTACAGATAGTCATACAGCGTTGGAAAGAGAAGCAATACTGTCAAAACAATGAATACACGGTATCCTGCCAGCATCTTTTTAAGTAAAATTTTCGCCCGGAACAATTGGGAGGAAGAGGAGTGTGGCGCTATACCCAGTAAATCTCCAATTTCTTTGTGGGACAATCCTTCCAGTACTGCCAGTTTAAATACCTTGCAGTAGCCCTCCGGAAGGCTCTCCACTATATCCAGCATCTTATCGTACGAAATGAAATCCGGACAAAAAGGATTTTCAGCAGGCTCTTCCTCTTCCGGAATATCTGTCAATGGGATGGTGGGGTTGGCATTGGCATGGTTGAGGTATTGCAGTGCCAGGTTTCTCATAATCTTTTTCATCCAGTATTCCAGTTTCTCCGGGTTGCGCAGCGAATGAATGGAAGTGAATATGATGACAAAACCGTCGTGAAGAAGATCTTGGGCTATCGTTGGGTCGGGAATATAGCGTAGGCATACTTTCAGCATTTTCTCTGAATAGTTTTCGTAGAGCAGGCTCAAGGCCTGCCCGTTTCCCTTCTGGCATAAAGTGACAAGAGCTTTTGTATCCATGTGTTTGTCTCAATGTTATTTCTTAAGGATAGAGAAGAACATGAATGACTGCATGGATTTTTATTTTTTAACTAAGCCTCCCGGTTGGCTTCTGCTGCACAGTCCGGACAAATGCCTTTCAGTACATAGTTGATGCTGTTCAGTGTAAATCCTTGAGGCAGCTTCACCACCGGAGTGGGAATGTTGGTGAAGCAGAAGGTTTTGTTGCATTTCTCGCAATGGAAATGGGTGTGCAGGTCGCTTACGTCGCAAGAGCAACTGTCGCTGCACACGGCATACTTGAAGGACCCCGTCCCGTCATCTATACTGTGTATCAGATGATGGGAGAGGAATAGGGTAAGGGTACGGAAGATGGTGGATTTGTCCACCGTATCCAGCATGGTTTCAAGGTCGAGCAATGAGACGGAACGGCCTGCCTGCATCATGGTGCGCAATACCAGGATGCGGATGGCAGTGGGCTGTATGTCCCTTTTGGCCAATAGGTCCAAATATTTCTTTTCTTCCATTTTTTCTATTTAATAAGTTTCTGTATGTGTATGGCGTTCACTATCGCAATGAGGGCGACGCCTACGTCGGCAAAGACAGCTTCCCAAAGTGTGGCGATTCCACCGGCACCGAGGATGAGGACAAGCAGCTTCACTCCGAAAGCCAGCGAGATGTTCTGCCAGACAATCCGGCGGGTTTGCCTGCCCGCATGAATGGCGGTAGCCACTCTCGAAGGCTGGTCTGTCTGTATCACTACATCGGCGGTTTCGATGGCGGCATCGCTGCCAAGTCCGCCCATGGCGATGCCCACATGACTAAGGGCAAGAACCGGGGCATCATTGATGCCGTCACCCACAAAGGCTATCCGGTTGGCAGGGTTGCTGCGGAGTGCTTCGATGTGCTTCACTTTTCCGTCCGGCAGCAGGTCTCCGTATGCCTGGGTGATGCCTAGCTTTTCTGCAAAGTTAGTAACAATGGCTTGTTTGTCTCCCGATAATATCTGAATATTATTGATATTTAAAGCTTTTAATTCTTTGACGGCGTTGACGGCGTCTTCCTTTAATGTATCTGATAATAACAGATAACCGGCATATCTTGTTCCGATGGCGCAGACCACAATCGTATCGACAATTGATAACAATTCATCGGGATATTCTATCCCGAACTTAGTCAGCAGGCGGGTGTTGCCCACCAGGACACGCGTTCCATCCATAGTGGCTTGCAGTCCGTGGCCGGCAATCTCCGTAACGTCCGTTGTGGCAATCAGCTCTATATCTCTTTGTTTGGCATAGCTTACGATGGCTTTGGCTATGGGGTGCGTACTGTTTCGCTCTGCCGAGGCGGCAAGCTGTATCAACTTCTCTTCCGTAACTCCCGGTTGTGCCTGGCAGGATTGTACATCGAAGGTGCCTTTGGTCAGCGTACCCGTCTTGTCGAATACCACCGTGTCGACTTGGGTGATGGCATCGAGGTAGTTGCTACCTTTGAAGAGGACACCCAGGCGGGAGGCGGCGCCGATGCCTCCGAAGTAGCCTAACGGAATGCTTACGACGAGGGCGCACGGGCAGGAGATAACCAGAAAGACCAATGCCCTGTATAGCCAGTCATTGAAGATGAACGAGAATTGTGCATCTGCCAGCGAATAGAGGAAGGGGAGCAGTACAATCAATGCCGCCAGTCCGGTGACGGTGGGCGTATAGATACGGGCAAACTTACGGATGAAAAGTTCTGCCGGCGCTTTGCGCTCGGAGGCATTCTGCACCAGTTCCAATATACGGGAAAGAGCACTTTTCTCGAAGGGTTTGGTGACTTGGATGCGTACGACTTTGTCGGTCGCAATCATTCCGGCAAGCACTTCCCCGCCCTGGCGGATGTTGCGGGGAACACTTTCTCCCGTCAGTGCGGAGGTGTTGAAGGCGGCAACTTCGTCCAGCATCGTTCCGTCCAGGGGGACGCGCTCTCCGGCTTTTACTTCGATGGTTTCGCCTACCTGCACACGTTGGGGAGCTTCGACAAGTGTACTGCCGTTTCTGATGACCGTTGCCGTTTCGGGACGTACGTCGAGCAGGGCGCTGATGTTACGCTTGGCTTTGTCTACGGCTTTGTCCTGAAAGAGCTCTCCCAAGGAGTAGAAGAGCATGACGGCAACGCCTTCGGGATATTCGCCTATATAGAAGGCGCCGAGGGTGGCGATGGACATAAGGGTGAATTCGCTGAACACGTCCTTTTGCAGGATGCTTTCCCAGGCTTCCCTCATCACCGGGAGGCCTACGGGGAGATAGGCAAGCAAGTACCATATAAAAGGTACATACTCTCCCTTGAAGAAGGTGGTGTCAGTAGCATTCAGGATGAGCCCTCCGAAGAGCAATAGGGCGGAGAGGATGATTCTCCAATAATCTTTCAGCAGACTGTTTCTTTTTTCTTGTATCGCTGTATGTCCGTGTGTGCAGCAGCATTTGCAACTCATATTGTTTCCTCCTATTTTCTATTTTCTGCAGCAAAGGTAGCGGAAAGGAGATGCAACTTGGTTGCAAAGTGAAAATTCCCGGACTGTCCGGGCTGTCTTAGATTTCCAGCATCCGCTTCTCCCGTTCCAGGTCTTTCTCGTTCAGCAGGGGAGAGGGGACGGAGCAGGTTTTGATGAAGTCGCCCGGCTGGCAGGTGTAGTTGTAGTAGGGGCGTTGCTCGTCGGTCAGCTGGTCTTGGGGGATGAGCTGGCCTTTCAGTTCCAGGAAGTCGTCCATGGAGGTGCTGTCCGAGTGTTTGATGAAGAGGATGCGGCGGGCTATGGGGTTGCGGTTGTAGTCCAGACAGAGGTAGAGCCCTTTGAGCAGGTGGGGAAAGTCGTACATGGGCAGTTGCAGGTAGATGGTGAACAAGGCCAGTTGGGGCGCCTCGCGTTCGTTGAAGAAGATATAGGCATTCTGGTGGTTGTTGAAGACAGCAGTGCCGAAGTGGGTGGTGTTGTAGGCGCTCATGTGCACCACTTTGACGTGGTCGTTGCTGTCGGCAGGGGTTATCAGGTAAGGCTCTACCTTTAAGGCATTGGAGGAGGAAGAGAGGCTGTAACTGATGTAGATGCCGCTGTAATTGTACACTTCCTGCGCCGAGTGGAGCATCTCATGAAGTTTATTAATAATGGAAATTCATTTTTGCTGTCAGCACCCGCCTCTATCTTTGCCGCCGAAATCAAGAACCAACTTAAACGACACACTATGTTCAACGGTGAGAAAAAACAGATAATACAGAGCAAGAGACTGGCTGATGCCTTATTCATCCTTTGGGCGGGTGGAGCGGCTTTGCTCTCCTATTCACTGGTCTATGCGCTGCGCAAGCCGTTTACGGCTGCGGGCTTCGACGGGCTCGACTTCTTCGGGATGGATTACAAGACGGCAACCAGCACCGTGCAGATTTCCGGCTATTTTATTTCCAAGCTGATTGGCATCAAGGTAATTTCGGAACTGAAGAAGGAGAACCGTCTGAAGTTCATCATCCTCTCGGTGGCGGTGGCCGAGCTTTCGCTGGTGCTGTTCGGAGCGTTGCCCCGACCGCTGAATGTCTTTGCGCTGTTCTTCAACGGGCTTTCGTTGGGATGCATGTGGGGAGTGATTTTCAGTTTCCTCGAGGGGCGGCGGGTGACGGACCTGCTGGCGAGCCTAATGGGGCTGAGCATTGCCATCAGTTCGGGCACGGCAAAGTCCGTCGGGCTGTTTGTGATGGAGCATCTCCACATCAGTGAGTTCTGGATGCCTGCCTTTATCGGTGCCTTTGCCTTCCCGCTGCTGTCGTTGCTGGGCTGGCTGATGACGAGAATGCCGCAACCTACCGCGGCAGACCGGGCACTACGCTCGGAACGGGTGACGCTGGACGGCAGGGCGCGTGCGGACCTCTTCAAGAGCTTCATGCCGGTATTGCTGATGCTGTTTGCGGCAAACTTGTTCATCACCGTCTTGCAGGACATCAAGGAGGACTTCCTGGTGAAGATTCTGGATGTGGAGGCGGCGGAGCTGTCGTCGTGGGCATTTGCCAAGGTAGATGCGGTGGTGACACTGATTATCTTGTTGCTTTTCGGGCTGATGTCCGCGGTGAGGAGTAATATAAAGGTGCTGTGCCTGCTGCTGGTGCTTGTGACGTGCGGCACAGCGACCTTGGGATTCGTGGCCTTCAATTACGATGGGTTGCAACTGCCACCCATGACGTGGCTGTTCCTCCAGAGTTTGTCGCTCTATACTGTTTACCTCAGCTTCCAGACGTTGTTCTTCGAGCGTTTCATCGCCTGCTTCCGCATCAAGGGGAATGTGGGGTTCTTTATTGTCACACTCGATTTTATCGGGTATACCGGTACGGTGGTGGTATTGGTATTCAAGGAATTCTTCAATCCGGACATCAACTGGCTGGATTTCTATAACCTGATGTCGGGCTATGTCGGCATTGTGTGCAGCGTGGCTTTCCTATGCTCGGCTGTCTACCTGGTGCAGCGCTATCGCAAGGAGAATGCTTCGGGACCGTTGGGCTCTTCCCTTTTCCGTTTGCGCCGTTGGTCCCGGCCGGGCAATTCCTTGCTTCTTGAGACTGAATAATAATAATAATATATCGTATGAAAAGAATTGAATGTATCATTATGGACTGGGCAGGAACTGCCGTCGATTACGGTTGCTTTGCTCCCGTCGCCGCCTTTGTCGAGAGCTTTCGGGCCATCGGCGTTCCCGTCACTGCTGCCGAAACACGTGCGCACATGGGGCTGACCAAAGTAGAAGAAATCCGTGCGCTGTTCGATATAGAGCGTGTCCGTGCGGAATTTGAACGGAAATTCGGCCGTCCCGCTGGTGAGGAAGACGTGCAGGCACGTTATGCCGAATTCCAACGGGTGTTGTTTGCCTCGCTCGAAGATTATACCGACCCTATTCCCGGTGTGGTGGAAACGATTTCCGCACTGCGTGCGCAAGGTATCCGCATTGGCTCCACCACCGGCTATACCCGCTCTATGATGGATGTTGTGCTGCCTGCCGCCACAGCCAAAGGCTATGCGGTAGATAATTGCGTCACTCCCGACGGGTTGCCTGCAGGCCGTCCTGCTCCCTACATGATATATAAGAATATGGCAGACTTCGCCATCCCCTCCGTAGATTGTGTGTTGAAGTATGGCGACACCATCGCCGACATCAAGGAGGGTATCAATGCCAAAGCATGGACCGTCGGCGTAGTCCTCGGCAGTAACGAACTGGGACTGACACAAGAGGAAGTCTCCTCCTTGCCTGCCGATGAGCTCGAAGCCCGTAAGGCCGATGTCCGCCGCCGCATGCTTGCCGCCGGTGCCCACTATGTGGTCGATACCATTGCCGAGCTCCCCGCAGTCATCGCCGAGATAAACCGTAAACTTGAGATTTTGTAACCCTTATAAACGTATAAACTTAAAAACTCAATGCATATGAAACCCTACATTCTCCTTACCTCCGGCCCCCTTACTACCTCACAAACCGTCAAGGAAGCCATGCTGACCGACTGGTGTACCTGGGACGAAGACTACAACCTCCACATTGTGGAAGAAATCCGCAAGTCCCTCGTCTCCCTCGCCACCCAGCATACCGGCGACTATACTTCCATCCTCCTGCAAGGCAGCGGCACGTATTGTGTGGAAGCCGTCATCGGTAGCGTCATCAAGCCTGGCGACAAACTCCTCATACTGAGCAACGGCGCCTACGGCGACCGCATGGGCAACATCGCCGAGTATCACGGCATCTCGTACGACATGCTTGCTTTTGACGAAACAGAGCAAGTCTCCGTCAGCTACGTCGACGACTATCTTTCGCACAATGCCGAAATCACCCACGTTGCCGTGGTGCATTGCGAAACCACTACCGGCGTGCTCAATCCCCTCAAGGAGATAGCCCACCTCGTCAAGATGCACGGCAAGAAACTGATTGTAGACGCCATGAGCAGCTTCGGCGGTGTTCCCCTCGATGTACACGAACTGGGCATAGACTTCCTCATCAGCAGTGCCAACAAGTGCATCCAGGGTGTTCCGGGGTTTGGCTTCATCATCGCCCGCCGTTCCGAGCTGTTGCACTGCAAGGGCGTCTCCAAGTCACTCTCTCTCGACATTTACGACCAATGGGAAGCCATGGAGAAAGGACATGGCAAATGGCGTTTTACTTCTCCTACACACGTGGTCCGCGCCTTCAAGCAAGCCATGGACGAACTGGCAGAGGAGGGCGGTGTGGAGGCCCGTCACAACAGATATTGCGAGAACCACCGCGTGCTGGTAGACGGCATGCGTTCCCTCGGTTTCCAAACGTTGCTGCCGGACGAGATTCAATCGCCCGTTATTACTTCTTTCCTCTATCCTCATGCCGATTTCAATTTCAAAGCTTTCTACACACAACTGAAAGAGCGTGGATTTGTCATCTATCCGGGAAAGATTTCGCAAGCCGACACTTTCCGTATCGGCAATATCGGAGATGTTCATCCCGAAGATTTCCGGCAGCTGATAGAGATAATTCGCGAGTGTAAATACTAAGCTCCGAATCTGCATAGATTTAATCGTTCCATCGTGGAGGAAAAATCGTTCCACCATGGTGGAACGATTTTTTCCTAGTGGTGGAATAATATTTTCCCCATGATGGAATGATTTGTCCTTCGCCTTCCTTCTTCTTAAGCTTCCCTATTAAATTTGACCTTCGTCAAGTCTGTAAACGCTATCTTTTCGTATTTTTGCACCCAATTTCGGAGGTATCAGATTTATGGCAACATCCAGAGAAATGACGGAAGGACGGGCTCTTCCGTTGATTTTCAACTTTACTTTGCCTTTACTGCTCGGCAATCTGCTGCAACAGACCTATTCATTGGTGGATGCAGCTATCGTGGGGCGCTTTCTGGGTATCAACGCCTTGGCTTCAGTCGGGGCAAGCACTTCGGTCGTTTTTCTTATTCTGGGATTCTGCAATGGCTGTTGCGGAGGTTTCGGCATTCCCGTGGCGCAAAAGTTCGGTGCGCGGGATTATGTCACGATGCGCCGTTATGTGGCTGTCAGCCTGCAGCTGGCTGCGGTGATGTCTGTTGTCATTGCCGTGGTTACCAGCATTTACTGTGCAGATATTCTGCACATGATGAGTACGCCGGAGAACATATTCACGGGAGCCTATTATTACCTGCTTGTCACGTTTATCGGGGTTCCCTTTACTTTCTTCTATAATCTGCTGTCCAGTATTATCCGTGCATTGGGTGACAGCAAGACGCCGTTTTGGTTTCTACTTCTCTCTACGGTACTGAATATCCTGCTCGATTTGTTCTGCATTCTGGTACTGGGTTGGGGAGTGGCAGGAGCTGCCATCGCTACCGTATTTTCACAAGGCGTCTCGGCCATATTGTGCTACATCTATATGATGCGTCGTTTCGACATTCTGAAGACAACGCCTGCCGAGCGGAAATTCGACGGTGCTTTGGCACGCACACTGATGTACATCGGCGTACCCATGGGACTGCAATTTTCCATTACTGCCATTGGCAGCATTATGCTGCAAAGCGCCAATAATGCTTTGGGTACGGCTTGTGTGGCTGCATTCACGGCAGCCATGCGTATCAAGATGTTTTTCATGTGTCCTTTCGAGAGTCTGGGCATGGCAATGGCCACCTATAGCGGGCAAAACTACGGTGCGGGCAAGCCGGAACGTATCTGGATGGGAGTCAAGGCAAGCACCCTGATGATGATTGTTTATTGGGCGTTCACTTTCTGTGTACTGATGTTCGGTGCCAGGACTTTTGCCCTGCTCTTTGTAGATGCCTCTGAGTTGGAGATTTTAAAGAATACGGAGTTGTTCCTGCACATTTCCGTTTCCTTTTTTCCGGTTCTGGGACTGCTCTGCATCCTGCGATACACTATCCAGGGGGTGGGATATACCAATCTTGCCATGCTTTCCGGTGTCTCGGAGATGATTGCCCGGATACTGGTCAGCCTGCTGGCTGTTCCGGCTTTCGGCTATCTGGCCGTGTGTTTTGGTGACCCTACTGCATGGATTTTTGCAGATGCCTTTTTAATACCAGCCTTCATTTATGTCTATCGGCGGATACTTCGGATGAAGAAAAATTAGTGTATCTTTGTATCGGGGAGTTGAAAGAAGAATGACCGGACGAAAAATTATACACATCGATATGGACGCATTCTACGCCTCCGTAGAACAGCGTGATAATCCTGCATTGCGGGGCAAGCCCATTGCCGTGGGCCATGCGGAGGAACGGGGAGTGGTGGCGGCAGCCAGTTACGAGGCACGGCGTTTCGGGGTGCGTTCTGCCATGTCGTCACTGAAGGCAAAGCGGCTGTGCCCCCAACTTATCTTTATCCCGGGACGGATGGAAGTCTACAAATCCGTTTCCCGCCAGATACACGAAATCTTTCATGAATATACGGATGTCATCGAGCCCATTTCGCTGGACGAGGCTTTTCTGGATGTGACGGAGAATAAACCGGGCATTCCATTGGCTGTAGACATCGCGAAGGAGATAAAGCGGAAGGTGCGGGAGAGGTTGAATCTGGTGGCTTCCGCCGGCATATCCTATAATAAGTTTCTTGCCAAGATAGCCTCGGACTACCGCAAGCCGGACGGGCTTTGCACCATACATCCTGCCCAGGCGTTGGACTTTGTTGCCCGGCTGCCCATTGAAAGTTTCTGGGGAGTGGGACCGGTAACGGCGAAGAAGATGCACACTTTGGGGATTCACAACGGGGAACAGCTGCGCATGCAGTCTTTGGAGATGCTGACCCGCGAATTTGGCAAAGTGGGGACAATTTATTATGATTTTGCCCGTGGCATCGATATCCGTCCGGTAGAGGCTGTCCGCATCCGCAAGTCTGTGGGTTGCGAACATACTTTGGAGAAGGACATCAGCAAGCGTTCATCCGTCATTATAGAGTTGTACCATGCGGCAGTGGAGCTGGTGGGGCGCCTGGAGCACGCCAATTTCCGCGGGAATACGCTGACGCTGAAAATCAAGTTTCATGATTTTAGCCAGATTACCCGCAGTATGACCCAAGCAAAGGAGCTGGTTGCCCTTGACGTGATTCTGCCTTTGGCAAAGCAATTGCTGCAGGAAGTGGATTATGAACATCATCCTATCCGTTTGATTGGGCTTTCCGTTTCCAACCCCCGTGAAGAGGGGGAGGAGAAAGGAGTCTGGGAACAGCTGAGTTTTGAATTTAGTGACTGGGAGACGGAACATTCAAATAAATAATGCTATATTTGTGTTCAGTATCAAAAAAAGGAAAGCTATGGGCTGTTTTATGAATATTTTGTGGTTGATGTTTGGAGGTATCATCACTGCTGTGGAGTATCTTATTGCAAGTTTATTGATGATGTTCACCATTATTGGCATCCCTTTTGGCATGCAGACCTTGAAAATGGCAAGCCTTGCCTTGTGGCCTTTCGGCAAAGAGGTTCGTAGCGGGGAACGTTCCAACGGTTGCCTCTATGTGCTGATGAATATTCTTTGGATATTCTTGGGCGGCATTTGGATTTGCCTTTCGCACTTGGGATTCGGGTTATTGCTGTGCATCACCATTATAGGCATTCCGTTCGGTATCCAACATTTTAAGCTGGCAGGGCTGGCATTGACTCCTTTCGGGAAGGATATTGTTGCGGCTTGAGCGATTGTGCTGTATCGTTTTTTTATAAATATATGTAAGTATAATTGATGGCGGAGGATGAATGGTGCTTTAATCTTATTGTAATGTGCTTCTGCTTGCATGCTAAATGTTTAGCTTTGTGTTTAGCATCCGATTATGGCTCTATTTTTTGTTTTTATTTGAATTATATATAATAATAATTTTATTTTTAAAAGTGAAATGTTATATTTGTGATTATCCTCACCTATAACACTTCACATATATGCGAAAAACACACCTTTACACGCTACTATGCGTCCTATGTTTTCCATCTTTGGTTTGTGCACAACAAGCCGTTTTTGATGAATTCAGAAAAGCGGCAGGAGATTATGCTGCTCTTTACTCCGGTAAGGCAGAGGAAAATTATAACCAGCAGAAGTATCTTAACCATCCCTATTGGAATACGGATGAATTTCGCGAGGGGGCTGTCTGTTATGGCAGATGGCTTTACTCGGATTTGCAGCTCCGTTATGATACCTATAAAAAGAGTCTGATTGTGGTTACTCCGGAGAAACGGATAACCTTGCAGGTAGATATGCGGAAAGTGGATTATTTTGTCATAGAAGGACAGAAGTTTGTACCGCAGGGTGACTGTTTCGCTGCGTTGCTATATGATAGTCCGCAAATGTGCCTGACACAGTATATCGTATCCACAATGGAGTCTCAGGTGAAGAAAAACGATCTTTATTACAGCCGGTTCAAGAAAAAGAGCTATTTCAGTCTTCGCAGTGGCAGAACCGATTATGTGATAACTTCCCGTTCGGGTTTCTTGAAACTTTTTCCTACATACAAGAAGCAGTTGAAGGCTTATTGCCGGAAAGAGCGGCTGGACTTCAAGGAAAATGGCGGTGTCCGGGCAATGACCCGGTTAACGGAATATATTGATTCCTTAATTCATGGAAAATAATATGAAAGCACATAATCTTAAATATACAGTAGCCTTTTTCCTCCTATTGTCGCCTTTCGGCATGTTTGCACAGCAACAGATGGCTACGGACAGCATTTCCATATTCGAATTGATGGATGCAGTAGAAAAGGGCACGTCTTGCCGTGTTTATACAACGATAACGGTTCCTTTTAAAGTGAAGCGGGCAGAGGTGAAGAACCCCACTGCCGAGTACTTGAGAGAGGCTTTGGCAGCTACTATCTATAAGGTGACGGTTTATGGTGACAGAATATTTGTCTTGCCGGAGGTTTTTCTGGCCACCTCGCTGCCACCGGCATTGATGGGGGAAAAGTTGGAGACAGATGAGGAACTATTGCCTTCATATATTCCTGTTGTGAAGTCTTCTTCAGAAAACAAGGTCTATGAGATAGGAAACAAGTACAAGCCTGCCCCCGGAGATATGATAACTTTGACCGGAAGAGTTTCTGACTTTAAGACCGGCCAGAATCTGGATGGTATCAACATCATTCATCGAGAGCCGTGGGTAGCTACGACGACCAACCGTCAGGGGGAATTTACCATTGACCTGCCTGCAGGCTATAATATTCTTGAAATCAGTGGGATGAATATCAAAGTGACCCATCGGCAATTTATGCTTTATGGTGAAGGCATTGTCCATATCGAGTTGGAAGAGGAAGACCATATGTTGGATGAGGTGCTTATTGTTTCGGGGCGTATACAGAACGTGAAAAGTGTGCAGTTGGGAATGGAGAAGCTGCAGCCTGCCCTGCTGAAAAACATTCCTACGGCTATGGGTGAGGTGGATGTGCTGAAGATGATACAGACACTTCCCGGCATCAAGACAGTGGGGGAGGCATCAAGCGGTTACAATGTGCGTGGGAGTGCCGCTGACCAGAACCTGCTTCTTTTCAATAACGGAACGATTTATAACCCCAATCATCTTTTCGGTTTTTTCACGGCTTTTAATTCGGACATGATAAAGGATGCGGAACTTTATAAGAGCAGTATCCCCAGCCAGTATGGCGGGCGTATCGCTTCCGTACTGAACATCACCAGCAAGGAGGCGAACAAGGAAAAGTTTACCGGTTCTGCAGGTATCGGGCTTGTGACCAGTAAGTTGAATCTCGAGATTCCCATCATTAAGGAAAAGACTTCCCTTCTGCTGAGTGGACGTACGACCTATTCGGACTGGATAATGAAGACATTACCCAACAAAAGCGGGTATCGTGATGGGAAAGCCGGTTTCTATGATTTGGGGACTGTCTTCTCGCATACGGTGAACGAGCGCAACAAGCTGAATGTCTATGGCTATTATAGTCACGACCGTTTTGCCTTTAATGACAATGAGAAGTATGCCTACAACAATATGAATTTCTCGGCAAACTGGAGGACTGTCTTTGCAGAAAAGCTGACCGGAAACTTCTCTTTCGGTTATGACCACTACGATTACCGAAATGATGAAACGGTGGAGGAAGCGTCTGCCGCACGGCTGTCTTTTGCCATTAACCAATGGTTTGGAAAAGCGGACTTTCTTTATCAAGCCGGCAATAGCCATGCGGTGAACTTCGGTTTGATGAGCCAGCTGTATAATGTGAATTCCGGGACCTACGAGCCGGTGGGGCCTAATTCGCTGGTAAGATATGATGAACTGCAAAAGGATAAAGCACTGGAAAGTGCCGTTTATATAGGGGATGAATGGGATATAACTTCCAGGCTCTCCATCAATGCGGGTATACGCTATTCTATGCTCAATGCTTTGGGACCGCGCACTTACTATACATATCAGGAAGGTATACTGCCCTCCATGTCTTCGGTGGTGGATTCTATCACGGCGGGGAATGGAAAGGTCATCAAGACCTATCACGGACCGGAATTCAGAGTGTCGGCACGTTATGCCTTTACAGATGATTTTTCCGTAAAGGCCGGTTTCAATACGATGAGGCAGTATATCCATAAGGTATCGAATACTGCCGTTATGTCTCCTACGGATACCTGGAAGCTGAGCGACCCCAACATCAAGCCTCAACGTGGCTGGCAGGTGGCGGCAGGTGCCTACTATAATACGCCGGGGCAACTTCTGGAATTATCTGTAGAAGGATATTACAAAAAGCTGATTGATTATCTGGATTATCGCAGTTCCGCCCAAATCCTGATGAACCACCATCTGGAGACGGATGTCATCAATACGGAGGGATATGCTTACGGCGTGGAATTCCAGGTGAAAAAACCGGCTGGAAAACTGAACGGGTGGATGAGCTATACTTATTCGCGCACTTTCTTGCGTCAGAATGATCCGCGCATAGCCCGTCCCATCAATGGTGGAGAATGGTATCCGACCGAGTATGACAAGCCGCATGACTTCAAGCTTGTAGGCAATTACAAGTTTACCCGCCGTTACAGCATGTCTTTCAATATGGATTACAGTACGGGCCGTCCCACCACAATTCCTGCCGGGCAATACTACGACCAGGGTTTGAAGAAAATGCAGGTTTACTATACCGACCGTAACAGTTATCGTGTTCCCGACTATTTCCGTATGGATTTGTCGTTCAATATTGAACCCAGTCACCACCTGACATTGTTGACCCACAGTTCCCTTTCTTTCGGTATCTATAACCTGACCGGAAGGAAGAATGTGTACTCTGTCTATTTTGTGTCCGAGGAGGGTAGGATTCAAGGATACAAGATGTCCATATTCGGTGCTCCCATTCCTTTTGTTACTTATAATATTAAATTCTGAAAGGGTATGAAGAATAAAGTATATTGGGTGATATGTATATGTCCGTTATGGTTGTTCCTTAGTAATTGTGTGGATAAGTTCAATGCCCACTTGCCGGAAAGTAGTATCGGCCTTCTCATAGTTGAAGGTAGTATAATATCGGATAGTGCTGTCGTGTTTTCTTTGAGCCGTTCCTTTTCCTTGGATGTGGAAGGGGTTCCTCCTGATTTCAATAAGGTGGATGCTGAAGTTTGTGTAACCGGTGAGGATGGCTCCAGTTTTAGGGGTGTTGCGTTGGGTAATGGAAAGTACCGGGTTGCTGTCGGAACATTGCATAGGGATGTCCGCTATAGCTTAAAGATTGTCTATGAGGGAGATATCTATACTTCCGAACCTCAATATCCGATAGGGACGGAAAGCATAGACGATGTCACCTACGAACAGCAAGGGGAGTATGGTGATGTCAGTATCCGTTTCTCTATGCAAAGCAAAGATGCTGCATGTTATTCTTGGAGTTATGAAGAAGATTGGGAGGTGAGGGCCGTATACAATCCTATGTGTGCTTATGACCCCGAAACAGATAAGATCGTTGATTATGATGCTAGACCATACTCACGCGGATGGTGTCACAGTGAATCGTCCGAGATAATAATAGGTAATATGGAAATAAACAAGGATAATCGTGTAAAGGATAAGTGTCTCTATTCCATTGAAGCAGACGATATTCGTTTTTCTTGCTATTACAGTACTATAGTGAAACAACGTAAGATTTCGAAGGGTGAATATGAATATTATCAGGAGAAAATAAAGCTTAATGAGGAGATGGGCGGGTTGTTTGTTCCCCAGCCTTCGGAATTGCCGTCGAACATTAGATGTGAAAGCTCAAATAAACAGGCCATTGGATATGTTGGTGTCAGTTTGAATGTGGCGGAATATCGCATTTTCATTTCTACAGATGATATACAATATAGGCTTCCTGAGGGGTATTGTCAGGGAGCGAAAGGGCTGAAAGAAGAGTATACATTTTTAGATTTATACTTGATGGGGTATACCATTGCATATCCGGACCCGGACCCACGTACGGGATTCAAAGGTTATGCATGGGTTTCTGGAGGTTGTACAGACGTACGCTATTTAGGTGCCAGCTTGGAAAAGCCTTCCTTCTGGCCAGTTGAAATCAATCTGTTTTAATAAGAAAAAGCGATGAATAATGCAAAATATATAGTAACATGGATATGCTTGTTGTGGCTCACTATTGGCAGTTGTGTGGATAAATTCAATGCGCACTTGCCGGAGAGTAGTACGAGGGTGCTTATAGTTGAAGGTAACATCATATCAGATAGTACAGTCGTTTTTTCCTTGAGCTGTTCCTTTCCTTTGAATGTAGAAGGAATTCCTCAAGATTATAACAAGATAGATGCAGAAGTCAGTGTAGTAGGAAGTGATGGTTCTTGCTTTAATGGCACCTCTTTGGGAGATGGAAAATACCAAGTTGTAATTGGCTCTTTGAATAAAGATGCCAGCTATAGTCTGAAAATTGTGTATGAAGGGGATATTTATACTTCGGAGCCTCAATATCCATTGGAGACAGAAACAATAAATGACGTTACCTACGAGCAACCGGAAAAATACGGTGACATCTCTATCCGCTTTTCTATGCGGAGTGAAGATGGCGGATGTTATTTCTGGAGTTACGAGGAAGATTGGGAAGTGAGGGCAGTATATAATCCCAAGTTCCGTTATGACCCTACCACTGATGAGGTGGTTGATTTTGATGCTACACCATATGCACGGGGATGGTGTCATGATAAGTCGGCTAAAATCATAGTAGGTAATATAGGAACAAATAAGGATGCTCAATTGAAGGATAAGTGGCTCTATTCTATAAAGGCGGATAATAACCGTGTCTTTCATCATTATAGCACTTTGGTGAAACAGCGTAAGATTTCGAGGGGCGAGTACGAATATTATCAGGAGAAAATAAAAATCAATGAAGAAATGGGTGGATTGTTTATTCCTCAGCCTTCGGAACTTCCTACGAATATTATTTGCAACAATTCAGGCAAAAATGTAGTTGGTTATGTGGGAGTTAGCATGAATGTGGCAAAATATCGTATTTTCATTTCTGCCGATGATATATATTATAGGTTTCCTGACGGTTATTGCCAAGAATTTAGAGGTTGGGCAGATTCGTACATGGATTTATATGTGATGGGATATGCTATTGCTTATCCATTGATGGTAGGTTATGCATGGGTTCCCGGAGGTTGTACAGACGTACGCTATTTAGGTGCCAGCCTGGAAAAGCCTTCCTTCTGGCCGGATGAAATGAATTAATATTGAAATGATATGAAGAGAGTGATATTTTGTATTATAGGTTGGGTTCTTGTATTGGGATTACATGCTCAAATTGTTGAGAATATGCGTATTTATACAGACAAGGACTGCTATGTGGCTGGAGAAGATTTGTGGATAAAAGTTTGTGTGACGGATTCCTTGTCTCGTGGAAGCGTATTAAGCAAAGTAGCTTATGTAGAGATAAGTGACACGAAGCTGGTATACGCACAAGGTAAAATCGACTTGCAGAACGGGAATGGATGGGGGTGTATCAGACTTCCGCAAGTCATGCATACCGGAGCTTACCAACTGACGGCATATACGCGTTATATGAGGAACTATCCTATGGCTTGTTTCCCAAAGAAGTATATAGCCTTGCTTAATACTGTTCAGACAACAGAGGAGGATAATGTGGAACTTTTCACGGATTCCATTACCGTTTCACAAGCTTCCGGCAATCAGCTTTCCGGAGCGGACTTATGGACAGATAAATCGGTCTATGGGAACCGGAGTAAAGTAGCCTTGACATTACCCAATCTGCCTGCTGATGTCAAGGAGCTTACTTTGTCCGTAGTACGAAAAGACTATGTGCTAAAGGGGTTTCCAATATCAGCCGACGGGCAGAAGAACTATACAAGTGTTCCGGAACGGTCATTTGCTGCAGAGTGTGAAGGGCATATTGTAACCGGCAGGCTGATGGGAGCGCCTGCTGACAATGTAAATGCACGTCTGGCATGTGTGGGCAAGGATATTCGTGTCTTTGACGGACAGCCTAAGGCTGACGCTATTTATGCTTTTTATACGACCGGAATAACGGATATGCAGGAGATTGTATTAACTGCATTACCGGAGGAGGAAAGTCCCTGCCGATTGGAGCTTGTTTCTCCTTTTGTCGGGGTGTTGGCGGAAAAACTTCCTAAGGTCTGTGTGTCATTTCGGAAAGAAGACTTGATAGAGCGTGGTTTCAGCGCGCAATTACATTCTCTTTTGCCGGTAGATTCTTCGTATAGCAAGAGTATATTGCAACAACTTTATGATTTTGTTCCCGCTTCCACTTATAATCTGGATGAGTATGTTCGTTTCAGGACTGTGAGGGATGTTTTTGTGGAATTTGTCAAGGGAATACGTATCAGTCAGCTGGAAGGTAAAGATGTCATCCGGATACTGCAACCGGATATAAGGAGATTCAGTAATATGAAAACACTGGTGTTGTTAGACGGGATTCCGTTTGATGACCATGAAACCATTCTGAACTATGATGCCCGTTTGATACACTATATACATCGTTATACTGGCAAATATACTTTTGGCGGGGAGTTGTATGATGGAATTGTTTCGTTTATAACCCATCGGGGAACATTGCCTGATATACGTTTGGATAAGAATTCACAGATGTTTTCTTATGAGTTTCCACAAAAGAGAATCGCATTTGTTGCTCCATCATACAATTCAGAGAAACAAGCCGGTTCTCGCTTACCGGATTTTCGGCATACACTTTATTGGAATCCGGAGATAACTTCCGCTATGGGTACACTCAACTTTTATACTTCGGATATGAACGGAATATATATAATTACCCTACAAGGAATTTCGGTTGACGGTAGGGAGATAAGGATGCAAAGCGAGTTTGTTGTTGGTGCTAACCATTAGTATAGATGGATAAAAAAGAAAAAGGGCAGAGAACTGAAAAGTTCCCTGCCCTTTATTCATTGTATTTAAAGGTGTTTTTTTACATGGTTACGAGGGACTGCTTTGCAAGCAGCTTTTGTAGTTTACCGTTCAGTGTTTGACACATTGTTCCATTACCCCTTGCCTGATAGCGTTTGATTTGGTACTGTAACATAAAAATTTCATTTGCATTCTTTTTCATAATTCTCATCTTTTTGTGCTCTCCGCGTTTCGGAAAGCGGGTTTTTACATCTTTTCTTTTATCTTATAACGTTGCAAAGATACGAAATGTTTGCGAGAAATGTGTTTTATAACATAAAAAATAGCCATTCATCCTTTATTTTCTTTAGAAATACTAGATTTTGCAATCTATATATGACAAATATGTTACGCAAGTTTCGCAAACTCTTCCTTGTTTTATACCTTTGTAAAAAGGAATATTTTAGTATGGAGAATATTGTCAGAACAATAAGAGCTTATTATCCGGTTTCAGATGAAGCATTGGCAGCATTAACACATGGTTTTGAAAAGCAAGTGTTTCCTGCCAAAACACTTATTATCCGTGCAGGACAATTTGATAGGCAAGTCCACTTCATAGAGAAGGGAATGACACGCTCGTACACCTTGCACGATGGAAAAGAAATAACGACATGGTTCTCTATGGAAGGTGATGTAGCTTGTGGCTCGTGGGATTTATATAGGAACAAAGCAGGCTTTGAATACGTGGAAACATTGGAAGAAACACTGGTCTATTCTATTTCCATTGAAACGCTTAATGAGTTGTATAAGTCAGATATAGATATTGCAAATTGGATGAGGGTGTTACAACAGGAAAATTTTCTTCGCTTACAAGATATTCATATATCTCGCCTCAACTTGTCTGCGTATGAGCGTTATGAAAAATTAATGAGTGAGTGTCCGGCCCTTTTTCATAGAGTGACTTTGGGACATATCGCTTCTTTCCTTGGCATTACACAACAATCATTGAGTCGTATTAGGGCAAAGGGGTATTTTTTAACATAGGATAAATTCCTATACATTAGAGTTTTGTATTTTTGTCCGCAAAAAAAGGATGCGTATGAAAACAGAATATGAAAAGTGCATGGCTGGCGAACCTTTTATAGGAAGCAGGGACCCGAAAATAGTGGAGATGATTTTGCGTACAAAACGTCTCCTGGCACAGTTCAATGCCACAGATTATGCCGATAGCAAGCGCAGGAGGGAGTTGTTGTGTGAGATGTTGGGACATGTAGGCAAGAATGTGCATGTGGATATTGACTTCCATTGTGAATGTGGCAAGCATATTTTTATGGGCGACAAGGTAATTGTCAACATGAATTGTACCTTTGTGGACAACAATCGTATTGACATAGGTAGCAACGTCCTGATAGCCTCTAATGTACAGATATATACGGCAACCCATTCTACCAAAGTAGATGAACGTATGGTGCAGGACTGTCCGGAAGGACAAGAAATCTGCCGTACGTATGCCTTACCTGTACGAATAGAGGATGGAGTATGGATTGGTGGAGGGGTTGTCATTTTGCCTGGTGTCACCATCGGGAGGAACAGCGTTATCGGGGCGGGGAGTGTGGTTACCCGTTCTATTCCTGCGAATTGTGTGGCAGTGGGAAATCCTTGTCGTGTGATAAAACAGATTGATAATATAGTATCTGTATGAGCATGTGTTGAGTAAATGTATTATCTTTGCATATATTACCATGTAAACAAGAGAGACTATATACTTATGGGGAAATTGGTGGAACTTTGGCGGAGTCCTTATCCTACGTTTTATCAACGCTGGAAGGCAGTAGTGATACCTTCGGCCATTATTTTTCTGATATTATATATACTTCAGCCGTTCGGTATTTCCCGAATAAAGGGAAGTGTGTTTGGGGTGGTTGCCGGTTCTGCATTGATTGCGGCAGGTGCTTCGGGAGTTTTCACCTATTTGCTTCCGGCATTATTTCCTGCTTATTACAAGGAGCAGAACTGGACATTGGGTAAGCATGTGTTGAATTTGCTGCTGATGTTGTTGCTGATAGCAGTGGGGATTTGGGCCTATCAATCATGGTTGATGGGAATGTGGTTGGACAAGCGGTTGTTCTTTCTGGCTTTGTCTTGGGTAATGGTGCTGGCACCTTTTCCTACCATATTTTTTCTGATGTGGAACCGCAATTTGCAACTGACCCGCAATCTGAAAGAAGCTATGGAGATGAACGGTCACCTTTCAAGGAGAATATCCCCGGAAGTTGGGATAGCGAGCTTGGAAGACAAGGTGTTTTCCTCGGAAGAAGCGTTGGTGTTTGCCGGTGGCACCAAAGAAATGCTGGAAGTAAAGGCCGGAGATTTCCTTTATGCAGAGGCAAAGGGGAATTACGTAAAAGTAGGTTACCGTTCAGATTCGGATAAAGAAAAGAAAATTACATGGAGATTGTTGCGTGCCACCATGAAGCAGGCAGAGGAAGCTGTCTCTGCTTGCCCTTTTATTATCCGTTGCCATAGGGCCTTTCTTGTAAACATCCGGATGGTGGTGAAAGTAGATGGAAACTCTCAGGGATATAAGCTGAATCTGGAGGGTTGCGAAGAAGAGGTTCCGGTTTCACGCGCATACGCCAAAGAGGTGAAAGCATTGATTGAAAACCGGACAAAGAGTTAGTCACTCGTCACAGAAATACGTTGTTCGTCACAAAGAGTTTGTTGGTTGTCACATATCCGGGCTGTCTGTCCCGGATATTTTTTTGTCTTATACCCTTCCTTTATGTTTGCGGCAGGAAACACAACGAATGTAAAGATATGAAACGGGAAACAGTCTTTGGGATATTGGGCGTATTACTTTATACACAGCCTTCCGTAGCGCAGAAATCAGTGACCGATACAGTACGTCTGAATTTTAATATAGACAGTGTCGCTTTGGAAGAAGTAGTGGTAAAAGGAGCCAGAACTCCTGCTGCCAACAGCCGTTGGAGCGATATGCATCCGGTGGAACTGGTTACGGTGGGCGGTGCGAACGGTGATTTATACAAGGCATTGCAGACTTTGCCCGGTACGCAAGTGCAGGGTGAAACCGGTGAATTGCTGGTACGTGGTGGAGGCAGTTACGAGACGCAGACTTTTATTGATGGAATGCATGTACTGAATCCCTATACTTCGAACGGAATAAATACCCCTGCTCGCAGCCGTTACTCTACATTTATGTTCAGTGGGGTAAACTTTGCTTCGGGAGGCGCTTCACAAGAATATGGAGAAGCGCTTTCGGCAGTCTTGCCATTGGAAACAAAAGATTACAGCAAGGTCGATAAAGTCGGAGTGAACGCTTCCGTTGTCGGTGTTGGTGGAGGGGGCACAAAGACTTTTGACAGAGGATCCTTGTCTGTTGACTTGAATTATCAGAACCTGGGTTTGTATGACAAGGTTTATTCGGGCAGGAGGGATTTCGAGAAGCCTTACCGGATGTTTTCCGGAGCTGTCCAGTTCCGTTATACTCTTGATGAAAGAGTGGTATGGAAGGTTTACGCACAATACGACCGGACGGACTTTTCCACTTACGAAGGGGATAACCGCAGATTGTTCGGGCTGGGTGAAGACAATATCTATGTAAATGCAACCTTTCGCAGGCATACTTCCAGAGAGTGGAGTTGGTTTGCAGGGGCGGCCTATTCTTACTATAACCGGAGAATGGGAGGAGCAGTTGTTTCGGGTGATAACTGGCTGGAACATCAGCAAGAGACGCATCTGAAGGCTAAAGTTTCCAAACGGCTGTCATCGGTATTCCGCCTGGATATGGGGATAGAGAGCTATATCCGCAATTACAGGAATCATTATCTGTTGTGCGGGACGGATGACAGCAATCGCATGTCGCCTACCATTGGTGCGGGTTTCTTTTCGATGGCTTATTATCCGATGGAACAATTGAAGATGGAGTTTTCTTTTCGCACGGAATACACTTCTCCGAACCGTAAGATGAATTTCTCTCCCCGGCTGGCGGCGAACTATTATTGGGGAAACATGATGCTGTCGGGGATTGTAGGGCGATACACACAGTTGCCCGAGAACAACTGTCTGGTGCGTCGGCCGCAGTTGATGTCGGAAGTATGTATGCAGTACAATTTAGGCGTTCAGTACGACTATGAAGGGCGTTTCTGTAAAGCTGAACTTTATTATAAGGATTATGACCGTCTGGCATTGGAGGAAACGGATGCCGATACGAAAGCTGTATTCTTGACCTCCAACGGTTATGGACACAGCAAAGGCATAGACTTGTTCTTCCGTGATAGAGCGTCCTTCAAGAATCTGGAATACCAGTTATCCTATACCTATAATATAGCCAAACGTAAATATCGGGAGTATCTGGAACTGACTACTCCTCAGTATGCTACACGGCATAATGCAGCCTGGGTGGTGAAGTATTCCTTGCCTCGCCTGCGTTCCATTGTCAGCGTGACCGACCGTTTCAGTAGCGGACGTCCTTATCATAACCCCATGCTGCTGGGTCTGATGAACGATGAAGTGAAGCCTTATAACAGTCTGGATTTGGGTGTGACCTTCCTGGCAAGCAAGAAGGTAATTATCCATGCTTCCGCCAGCAATATCCTTTGCCGGAAGAATGAGTTCGGTAAGGTGGATAACAAGGCTGTCCTGGCTTCCAGCGACCATTTTTTCTATGTAGGAGTATATGTGACTTTAGGCAAGAAGGCCGCCTACGATGTATCCAATTTTTAGACAATAACCCTTTTTAAAATAAACAAAGATGAAAGCAATGATTATTTTTTTAGTATTTGTAATGCAAAGTGCCGCCCAGCTGCTCTTTGCCCAGAACCTGACTATTGAAGTGTGTGACATTGAAAAGGTGGAGGGGCATCTCTATGTCGCCATCTACAATTCGGAAGAAACATTCATGAAGAAACCCTTGACCGCCTTCCGGATAGATGTGAAAGATACGTCGCTCTCCATTCCTTGCCAGGGGTTACCTGCGGGTACGTATGCCATTTCGCTGTTTCAAGACGAGAACGGAAACGGGAAACTGGATACTGCCGTTTTCGGCATTCCTACAGAGAAGTACGGGTTCAGTAATGATGCTCAAGGCGTTATGGGCCCGCCGTCTTATGACAAATGCAGCTTCACTTTTTCCGGAGACACGACTTTGGTGATACATCTGAAGTAGAGTGATTATGTAAGTAAAAACGGGAATTAATTTTCTTTTGCGGACGATTTACACTATTTTTGTGGCTCAACCTTAATAATTGCATTATGAAACGAGTTGCACGACTTCTGGGATTTCTCGGACTGGTATGTTTGCTTGCCTCTTGCGGCAAACGTTCTTTCATTACAGACACTTCTTACCGCCAACGTGTGGAGCAGGATTTCAATCAAAAAAAAGAAAGGTTGCCGCAGGGCGATTTGTTTGCCATATTCGATACGGACTTGACGTCGTACGAACGCGAAGCTTTGGAGTTCCTTTATGCCTATATGCCTTTGGCAGACATTGCCGATTATTCCGGAGAATTTCATCTGATGAACGTGCGCGCCTCCCAAAAGGCTGCCGATGAGATGCCTTGGGGAAAAGTTATTCCTGAGGATTTGTTTCGTCATTTTGTACTTCCGGTGCGGGTCAACAATGAGCATCTGGACAGTGCACGGGTAGTGTTTTACGAAGAACTGAAGAATCGTGTCAAGTCTCTGTCCCTCTATGATGCCATTCTGGAGGTGAACCACTGGTGCCACGAGAAGGCTATCTATACTCCCTCCGATGCCCGTACCAGTTCGCCTTTGGCAACGGTACGCACGGCATACGGGCGTTGTGGCGAGGAATCTACCTTGCTGGTTGCCGCCTTGCGTTCGGTGGGTATCCCTGCCCGTCAGGTCTACACACCCCGGTGGGCGCATACCGACGACAATCATGCGTGGGTAGAAGCATGGGCAGACGGGAAATGGTATTTTCTTGGAGCCTGCGAACCCGAACCGGTACTCAACCTTGGTTGGTTCAATGCTCCGGCCAGTCGCGGTATGCTGATGCATACCAAGGTCTTCGGACGTTATGAAGGAGCGGAGGAAGTGATGTCTGTCACTCCTACTTATACGGAAATCAATGTAATCGGTAACTATGCACCGACGGCTAAGGCCACAGTTACGGTCATGGACGGACATGGAAATCCGGTGTCTGATGCTTGTGTGGAGTTCAAGCTCTATAATTATGCGGAGTTCTATACTGTAGCCCGGAAGCAGACCGATGCAGAGGGAAAGGCTTTTTTGACGGCCGGTAAGGGTGACATGCTGGTATGGGCTTCCAAAGACGGAAAATTCGGCTATGCCAAACTTTCTTTCGGTAAGGACCATGAACTGGTTGTGAAGATGGATAAGACTGCCGGCGACGGCCATGCGGTAGATTTTGAACTTGTGCCGCCCCCCGAAAATGCGGAGTTGCCGGCGGTTACGCCCGAACAGCGTGCGGCGAATGACCGCCGCATGGTCCATGAAGATTCCATCCGCAACGCTTATGTGTCTATGTTCATGACGGATGAGACGGCGCGTTATTTTGCCCGGCAGTACAAGCTCGACGAAGATGCCGTTTCACGGATACTGGTCGCTTCCAGAGGAAACCATCGGGTCATTGCCGACTTCATGGCACGGTTGCGCTCTGAAAAGTCCAAAAGAGGAGGTCTGGACCTGCTCCAACGGATTTCGGCAAAAGACCTCCGCGACGTTACACTGGAAGTTCTGATGGACCACATGCAATCCCGTATGTGCAAGAATGCCGACCATTTCCGCAGATATGTGCGCAATCCACGCGTAAGCAACGAGATACTGACCCCCTATAAAGGATTTTTCAAGAAAGCCGTCTCAAAGGAAGATGCTGAGGCATACAAGGCAGAGCCGATGAAACTGGTGGCATGGGTGGCCCAAAATATCCGGGTAGACAATGACTGTAATTTGGGAGGGGCTCCCATTTCTCCGGAAGGGGTCTGGAAGGCCCGTGTGGCTGATGCCCATAGTCGTGACATTTTCTTCGTCTCCATGGCACGCAGCATGGCAATCCCTGCCCGTATCAACGGAGTGACCGGCAAAGTACAGTTGATAGGGGATGATGGTGCGATGGATGTGGACTTGAACCATCATCCGGAAGAGCCGGTCTTTATGGCAGAAGGAATTGCTTCGAAGGGAAAGTTGGTGGCTTCCTATAAGCCTATCCGTTCGTTGGATAACCCGAAATACTATTCTCATTTCACTCTTTCCAAACAGACCCCGCAGGGCAGTTTGCAATTGCTTTCCTATGACGAAGGCGATGCAGATATGGGCGGCGGTACTACATGGAGCAATCTGCTGAAGGAAGGAACTGCTCTGGAGGCCGGAGATTATGTTTTGGTGACCGGTACACGCCTTGCCAGCGGTGCGGTACTTTCTAAAACCACCTTTTTCAATATTCTGCCGGAGAAGACAACGGAAATTGAGTTGGTGATGCGCGAGAGCGAGGATGAGGTGCAGGTTATCGGGAACTTTAATTCGGAGTCTCTCTTCACTCCGCTGCCGGACGCCGGCTCCGCAGCCCGGCAGAGTCTGCTGCAGGCTTGTGGGCGCGGTTACTTTGTCGTAGGCATTCTGGGTGTCAATCAAGAGCCAACCAATCATGCGTTGCGCGACATCGCTTCATTCAAGGCTGATTTGGAGAAGTGGGGGCGTAAGATGGTGTTGCTGTTCCCTAATGAGGCCAAAGCCGGCAAGTTCGCCCGCGAGTCATTCCCCGATTTGCCCTCTACCATTATTTATGGTATAGATACGGACGGTATCGCTGCGCAGATTGCAGAAAGCATGAAGTTGAAGCATAAAGAGAGCCTGCCGATGTTCATCATAGCCGATACTTTCAATCGGGTGGTCTTTGTATCGCAAGGATACACCATCGGACTGGGAGAACAACTGATGAAGACAATAAAGGGGTTATAGGGCTTTCTGCCATGAATTGTAAATAGTAATCGTCAAATAGTAAATCATCCGATGCCTGTTATCGAAATATCATCTTTGACCCATCCCGGTGTGGAGATATTCAGTACCCTTACCGAAGCCCAGTTGCGCAACCGCCTTGAGCCGGACAAAGGGCTGTTTATAGCTGAGAGTCCTAAGGTTATCAAGGTGGCTCTGGATGTCGGCTACGAGCCTTTGGCCCTTTTGTGTGAGCACAAGCACATCTATGGGGATGCTGCTGAAATCATTGAGCGTTGTGGCGATATACCCGTCTACACAAGCGGTAGGGAATTGCTTGCCGAGCTGACCGGCTACGTTTTGACGCGTGGTGTTCTTTGTGCCATGCGCCGTCCGGTTCCGAAGAGTATGGAGGACGTCTGCCGGGGAGCCCGGCGTATTGTGGTTATCGACGGGGTGGTGGATACCACCAATATTGGGGCCATCTTCCGTTCGGCGGCAGCTCTTGGCATGGATGCTGTGCTGTTGACGCGTAATTCCTGCGACCCTCTGAACCGTCGTGCGGTCCGGGTTTCAATGGGAACGGTTTTTCTTGTGCCGTGGACGTGGATGGACGGTCCTCTGGATACGCTCGGTGAGTTGGGTTTCCGCACGGCGGCCATGGCGCTTACGGACAATTCCATTTCCATAGACAATCCCGTTTTGAAGACCGAGCCCCGGTTGGCTATTGTGATGGGTACTGAGGGAGATGGTCTTTCGCACGAAGCGATTGCGGGAGCCGACTATGTGGTTCGTATCCCCATGGCGCACGGTGTAGATTCGCTGAACGTGGCGGCCGCAGCGGCTGTTGCTTTCTGGCAACTTCGCGTTTAGAAGTGATAACTCAAAAAAGCATATATTATGTTGGCATATACTTATATTGAACACGGAAAGTTCGGATTGCTTGAGAAACCGATACCGGTATTGGAAGATGCACGTGATGCTATTGTGCGGGTGACACTGGGTAGCATATGCACCAGTGACTTGCATATAAAGCATGGAAGTGTACCGCGCGCCGTACCCGGAATTACGGTAGGACACGAAATGGTGGGCATCGTAGAGCAGGTGGGTGCCGAAGTTGAGTCGGTAAAGCCCGGCGACCGTGTGACTGTGAATGTGGAGACTTTTTGTGGTAAATGTTTCTTTTGTCGTCACGGATATGTGAACAACTGTACCGACACCAATGGCGGTTGGGCTTTGGGGTGCCGTATCGATGGCGGCCAGGCGGAATATGTACGTGTGCCTTATGCCGACCAGGGACTGAACCGTATTCCCGATACGGTAAGCGACGAGCAGGCGCTCTTGGTAGGCGATGTGTTGGCCACCGGCTTCTGGGCTGCCCGTATCTCCGAAATAACCGAGGAAGACACTGTACTCATCATCGGTGCCGGGCCGACGGGTATTTGTACCCTGCTTTGTTCCATGCTGAAGAAGCCCCGTCGCATTATTGTCTGCGAGCAGTCGGCCGAAAGAATCCGTTTTGTCCGCGAGCATTATCCGGAGGTGCTGGTCATTGGGCCGGAAAACTGCAAAGACTTTGTGAGGAAGCATAGCGACCATGGTGGGGCAGATGTCGTACTTGAAGTTGCCGGCACGGAAGATACTTTCCGCTTGGCATGGGAGTGTGCCCGTCCCAATGCCATTGTCACCATTGTGGCGCTTTATGACCAGCCTCAGTTATTGCCCTTGCCGGAGATGTATGGCAAGAATCTTGTCTTCAAGACCGGTGGTGTGGATGGGTGCGATTGTGCCGAGATACTGCGCCTGATAGCGGCGGGACAGATAGATACCACACCGCTTATCACACATCGTTTCTCGTTGGAGGAAATTGACGAAGCCTACCGTATTTTTGAGAATAGGCTGGAGGGGGTGATAAAGGTGGCGATTGTGGGTAGATAGAAAAAGAGGATAGCCAATGAAGGCTATCCTCTTTTTCTATGTAATTATTTACTTGCTACTTACTTGCTCAAAGCCTGAGCCACGTCAACCGCACAAGCCACTGTACATCCTACCATCGGGTTGTTACCGATACCCAGGAATCCCATCATTTCTACGTGGGCAGGAACTGATGAAGAACCAGCGAACTGAGCGTCTGAGTGCATACGACCCATGGTGTCCGTCATACCGTAAGAAGCCGGTCCGGCAGCCATGTTGTCCGGGTGCAGAGTACGACCAGTACCACCACCGGATGCCACTGAGAAGTACGGCTTGCCAGCCAATACGCGTTCTTTCTTATAAGTACCTGCAACCGGGTGTTGAAAGCGGGTCGGATTCGTAGAGTTACCAGTGATGGATACATCCACGCCTTCTTTCCACATGATAGCCACACCTTCGCGAACATCGTCTGCACCGTAGCATTTTACTTTGGCACGGGGACCGTCGCTGTATGCGATTTCACGAACTACTTTCAGTTCACCTGTATAGTAATCGAATTGAGTCTGAACGTATGTAAAGCCGTTGATACGAGAGATAATCTGTGCAGCGTCCTTGCCGAGACCGTTCAGGATGCAACGCAGAGGTTCTTTACGTACCTTGTCAGCTTTAGCGGCAATCTTGATAGCACCTTCGGCAGCAGCGAATGACTCGTGACCTGCCAAGAAAGCGAAACATTTGGTTTCTTCACGCAGCAACATGGCTGCCAAGTTACCATGACCGATACCAACCTTGCGGTCGTCAGCTACAGAACCCGGAATACAAAATGCCTGCAGACCGATACCGATAGCTTCAGCAGCTTCAGCAGCGTTCTTGCAGCCCTTCTTAATGGCGATGGCGCAACCTACAACGTATGCCCATTTTGCATTTTCGAAACAGATGGGCTGAGTTTCTTCACAAGTCTTATAAGGATCGAGACCATGAGCTTCGCAGATAGCATTGGCTTCTTCGATGTCTTTGATACCGTTTGCGTTCAATGCAGCAAGAATCTGCTTGATACGACGGTCTTGGCTTTCAAATTTTACTTCTCTAATCATATGTCTTTCCTCCTTATATTATTCGTGACGTGGGTCAATGTGTTTAACTGCACCTTGCTCTTCAGTGAAGCGGCCGTATGTACCGGTAACTTTCTTCAATGCTTCATTGGCGTCTGTACCTTTCTTGATTTCATCCATAAACTTGCCCAGATGAACAAATTCGTAACCGCAGATTTCGTCGTTCTTGTCCAAAGCGATAGTCTTGATGTAACCTTCTGCCATTTCCAAGTAACGAGAACCCTTAGCCAACGTTCCGTATAATGTGCCTACCTGGCTGCGCAGACCTTTGCCCAAGTCTTCCAAGCCAGCTCCAATCATCAAACCGCCTTCAGAGAAAGCAGACTGAGTACGACCGTAAACAATTTGCAGGAAGAGTTCGCGCATAGCTGTGTTGATAGCGTCGCAAACGAGGTCAGTATTCAATGCTTCGAGGATAGTCTTTCCCGGGAGGATTTCTGATGCCATAGCAGCAGAATGAGTCATACCGGAGCAACCGATAGTCTCAACCAAAGCTTCCTGGATAACGCCTTCCTTTACATTGAGGGTTAATTTACATGCACCTTGCTGAGGAGCACACCAGCCAATACCGTGTGTCAGACCAGAGATGTCAACAATTTCTTTAGCTTTTACCCATTTACCTTCTTCGGGAATAGGAGCCGGTCCGTGGTTAGGACCTTTCTTCACAACACACATGTGTTCCACTTCGTGTGAATAAGTCATAATTAGCTCTTTTTTTAAGTGATATAATTAAAAATACGTAGTCACGATTCTCAAATCGCTCACAAAGGTAGTCGTTTTATTTGTTTTTGCAAATCGGGTTTTATTACTTTTTTATGAAAAGGGAAAAATAGAAATTTCAGTTTCGTTAGATTGTAATGTGGAGATGACATTTTAGATAATCTTTATTTTGTTGAACTATTACTCTGATTCTTTGTTTCTTTTGAGAAAAATTGATCGGTTATGAATTTGAATGAAGTAGATATACATTATTTAATAGCAGCCATTTGTGTGATAACTTCTGCATTGGTGTTTTACACAATAGGAGTGTGGGGAGAGCGGTTGCAGAAGAAACTGAAATTTTGGCATCTGGTCTTTTTCTTATTGGGGCTATTGGCCGATTCTGTGGGAACAGCTTTAATGGAGAATATTGCGCGACTCACACACCTGCATGATGAAATACATACTGTGACCGGCATTATCGCTATCTTGTTGATGTTTGTTCACGCTATGTGGGCTATCTGGACGTATGTGAAGGGGAGTGAAAAGGCTAAAGAACATTTCAATCGTTTCAGTATTGTTGTGTGGTGCATTTGGTTGATACCCTACTGTATAGGCGTATATCTTGGTATGTCGTTGCATCATTGAAAATAACCTTATTTGAGAAAGTAATAAAGCTTCATCTCAGCCGCTAAGATGAAGAATTATCCCGTAAGAGAACCATTGAAGAACTCAGGAGATATATTCCAAAGCGATTGGGGAATTTTTAATTATGGGCTTTAAAAATAGGACAGTTTCTAAAAAACTCTTCAAAAAGCCTTTCTGAACCATATATTTCCGTATTTTTGTTTCCTGATATTTATAAATGTAGAATTTACCTTATTATATATAGTGGAAATGATAGAAGTTACGGATGCCTCCTTGCAAAAAGCTGCGGGCGAGGGAATGGATGAATTTATCCAGGTGTTTACAGATAAGTATAAAGAAGTGATTGGCGGGGAGCTTACTGCCGAAACAATGCCACTATTGACAGGAGAGCAGCACTCTTTGTTGGCCTATCAGATTTTTCGGGATGAAGTCATGTTTGGTGGTTTTTGTCAATTGATTCAGAATGGGTATGGAGGTTATATCTTTGATAATCCTTTTGCAAAAGTGATGCGTTTGTGGGGAGCCGAGGATTTCTCGAAGTTGGTTTATAAAGCTAAGAAGATATACGATGCCCATCGCCAGGATCTGGAGAAAGAGCGTACGGAGGATGAATTTATGGCGATGTACGAGCAATACGAGGCCTTTGATGATCTTGAAGAAGAATATCTGGATATTGAGGAGGAGGTTACAGCACTGGTAGCAAGCTATGTAGACGATCATTTGGAGTTGTTTGCAAAAATAGTTAAGTGATGGATGCAGTATTTTTTAAGTCTCTGCATTTACTTATTGTGAATTAGAATTTATATCTTTGCAAACTCTAAAAAATAGATTTATGAAACAATTGAAATTAATGGTGTTGGCCTTAACCCTGTTGATGGGTACTATGTTTACTTCATGTATGGATTCCGGAGAAAACGGTCCTCAGCAGTGGGCTGGTGTGGTGAAAGTTAATGATAGAATGGGTTATGTTACGTTTACAGATGCCGCCGGTACGGAACTTATCCCCACTAACACAGTTCCTGTTACTTTGAGTGCAAGAATGGCCTATATTTATTGTCAGGTTGATGAAGGTCAGGACCTCTCGACAAATCCTAAACAGATTAAGGTTACACTTTTAGCAGATTCGACTGGAATCGATGCTCCTGCAGTTACTACTACGGCTGTCGGTGGTTCGGGAGATGTGACTACTAATGCACCAATTGGTTCATTGAGTTTTGCATCAGGATATTCAACGGTAGCTCCATTCCAGTTTAGTGAAAATACAATTGTATTGCCGGTACTTTACCGTGTGAAAAATGTAAGTACTCCGGAAGATATTAAGAATGAACTCGCTAAACATTCTTTTACTCTGGTTTGCTATACAGATGATATTACTTCAGGTGCTACAGAACTGAAACTCCATTTGCGTTATGCTGTTAATGATGAAACTACTGCTATAGTAGAACGTGCGACACGTACTTCCAGCTTTAAAGCTTATGATATCACTGAATTTTTGAGAGAATATAAGCAGAAGAGTGGACAAGATAAACCAGCCAAAATTATTGTGGTGGCACAGCAGAATGAATACAACAATAAAATAGAAGATTCTTCTACTACAGAGAAGGCGTATGAAATAGAATATAAAACCGCTAAATAATTTGAATTACAAAGCATTATTTCAAATAGCAATGTCATTGATTTCCTCTCCGGCCAAGGCCTGGGAGGAAATTCGTTTAGAGGATAGACGGGCAGTTCTTACTGTTTTTGTCTATCCTATGATTGGTTTATGCGGTTTATCCGTATTCATTGGTGCTTTGTGGACCAATGGATGGGGAGGACCGCAAAGTTTTCAATTGGCCATGACGCAGTGTTGTGCAGTGGCGGTAGCTTTGTTCGGAGGCTATTTTCTGGCAGCTTATGCCATCAATCAGATGGGGATAAAAATGTTTGGCATGTCCAATGATATCCCTTTGGCACAGCAGTTTGCAGGCTATGCATTAGTTGTCACCTTTTTGTTGCATATAGTGACCGGATTGCTTCCGGATTTCAGTATTATCGGTTGGTTGCTCCAGTTTTATATCGTTTATGTGGTATGGGAAGGAGCAAGAGTCGTGATGCTGGTGGAAGAAAAGAATCGGTTGCGTTACACCATTTTCTCGTCGATTTTGTTAATACTATGTCCGGCGGTAATACAAGTTGTGTTCAACAAGCTAACAGCTATATTAAATTAAGAAGATAAAATGAAACTGGCTCCTATAAATATAAAGAATAAACGTGCTACTTTCGACTATGAGTTGATCGATACTTATACAGCAGGTATTGTGCTGACAGGAACGGAGATTAAGTCCATCCGTTTGGGAAAAGCAAGTCTTGTAGATACGTTTTGTTATTTTGCGAAAGGTGAATTGTGGGTGAAGAACATGCACATTGCCGAATATTTTTATGGTTCGTATAATAACCATGCGGCCCGACGTGACCGTAAATTGTTATTGAGCAAAAAGGAGCTGAATAAGTTGGAACGAGGGACGAAAGACGCCGGATTTACCATTGTCCCGGTTCGTTTGTTTATTAATGAAAGAGGTCTGGCCAAAGTAGTTGTGGCTTTGGCAAAAGGTAAAAAGCAATATGACAAGCGGGAGGCTTTGAAAGAAAAAGACGACCGCCGCGATATGGACAGAATGTTTAAACGATGATAGGTTTGTACCTTTAGCAATGAAAAGAACTATTCAACAGCTGGTACCCGAACGTATCCTTATATTGGATGGCGCTATGGGTACTATGATTCAGCAATATAATCTTAGAGAAGAGGATTTCCGCAGTGAGCGCTTTGCGCATATTCCCGGTCAACTGAAAGGGAATAATGATTTACTTTGTCTCACACGCCCTGACGTGGTTCAGGATATACACCGTAAATATCTGGAAGCCGGTGCCGATATCATTGAGACGAATACATTTAGTTCCACCACAATTTCTATGGCCGATTATCATGTACAGGAGTATGTGCGTGAAATCAATCAGACGGCCGTGAAGCTGGCACGAGAAGTAGCCGATGAATATACGGCACTCAATCCCGATAAACCTCGTTTTGTGGCCGGTTCGGTTGGTCCTACCAATAAAACATGTTCCATGTCTCCGGATGTGAATAATCCGGCCTATCGTGCCGTGACTTATGATGAAATGGCCGATGCTTATCAACAGCAAATGGAAGCGATGCTTGAAAGTGGGGTAGATGCTTTGTTGATAGAAACTATTTTTGATACGCTGAATGCAAAAGCTGCTATTCTGGCAGCGGAGCGTGCTATGCAGGCAACCGGGCTTAAAGTACCGGTTATGTTGTCGGTGACGGTTTCTGATACAGGGGGGCGTACCCTTTCCGGCCAGACACTGGAAGCTTTTCTGGCTTCGGTACAACATGCCGATATTTTTTCTGTCGGTCTGAACTGTTCATTTGGTGCAAAGCAATTGAAGCCGTTTTTGGAGCAACTGGCCGCACGTGCTCCTTACTATATCAGTGCATATCCGAATGCAGGTTTGCCTAACAGTCTGGGAAAATATGACCAGACCCCGGCGGATATGGCACATGAAGTAAAAGAATATATCCATGAAGGTTTGATTAATATCATTGGCGGATGCTGTGGTACTACCGATGCTTATATTGCCGAATATCCCGCGTTGATTGCCGGTGCCAAACCGCATGTTCCGGCTCGTAGGCCGGATTGTATGTGGCTTTCGGGATTGGAACTGCTGGAAGTAAAGCCTGAAATTAATTTTGTCAACGTTGGTGAACGTTGCAATGTAGCGGGTTCCCGTAAGTTCCTCCGTCTTATAAATGAAAAGAAATACGATGAAGCATTGTCTATAGCCCGGCAGCAGGTGGAAGACGGGGCGCTGATTATCGATGTCAATATGGATGACGGACTGCTGGATGCGAAAGAAGAGATGACAACTTTCCTGAATCTGGTGGCTTCGGAACCTGAAATAGCTCGTGTCCCTGTGATGATCGATTCTTCAAAATGGGAGGTTATCGAGGCCGGCTTGAAGTGTCTCCAGGGAAAATCAATTGTGAATTCCATTTCGTTGAAAGAAGGAGAGGAAAAATTCCTTGAACACGCTCAAACAGTTCGCCAGTATGGCGCGGCTGTAGTAGTGATGGCTTTTGACGAAAAAGGACAGGCTGATACGGCTGCCCGTAAAATAGAAGTTTGTGAACGTGCTTATCGTTTACTTGTAGATAAGATTGGGTTTAACCCGCACGATATCATTTTCGATCCGAACGTGCTGGCTGTAGCAACAGGTATTGAGGAACATAATAATTATGCGGTAGACTTTATAGAAGCAACTGCCTGGATTAAAAAGAATCTTCCCGGAGCACATATCAGCGGAGGAGTAAGTAACTTATCGTTCTCATTCCGTGGAAATAATTATATTCGTGAAGCTATGCATGCCGTATTCCTTTACCATGCCATTCAGAAAGGTATGGATATGGGGATTGTAAACCCTGGTACTTCTGTGCTGTATACGGATATTCCGGCGGATGTGCTTGATAGAATAGAGGATGTGGTATTGAACCGGCGTCCTGATGCTGCCGAACGATTGATTGAACTGGCTGATAAATTGAAGGAGGCTTCGGCAGGTAATACTTCAGCAGGACAACCGGTGAAGCATGATGCGTGGCGGGACGGGACGGTAGAAGAACGGTTGCAATATGCTTTGGTAAAGGGGATCGGAGATTTTCTGGAAGAAGATCTTGCAGAAGCCTTGCCCCAATATGATAAGGCGGTAGATGTGATTGAGGGACCGTTGATGGATGGAATGAATCATGTAGGCGAGTTGTTCGGTGAAGGTAAAATGTTCCTTCCGCAAGTGGTGAAAACAGCCCGTACGATGAAGAAAGCCGTTGCAATCTTACAACCGGTCATAGAGTCGGAAAAGGTGGAAGGAACCTCTTCTGCCGGAAAGGTTCTGTTGGCTACAGTGAAGGGAGATGTGCATGATATCGGTAAAAATATTGTTTCGGTTGTGATGGCTTGTAACGGCTATGATATCATTGACCTGGGAGTGATGGTGCCGGCTGAATCGATTGTTCAAAAAGCCATAGAGGAAAAGGTAGATATGATAGGCCTTAGTGGATTGATTACTCCTTCGTTGGAGGAGATGGTGCATGTGGCTATGGAGTTGGAGAAAGCCGGACTGGATATTCCATTATTAATAGGTGGAGCAACCACATCCAAACTACATACTGCGCTGAAGATCGCTCCGGTATATCATGCACCGGTGGTTCATCTGAAAGATGCTTCACAGAATGCCGGTGTCGCTGCCCGGTTGATGAGTCCGAAATTGAAAGAAGAACTGGCGCAGGAGCTGTCTGGTGAATATCAGGTACTCCGTGATAAGAGTGGTCTGATGAAGCGGGAAACTGTTTCATTGAAAGAAGCTCAAGAAAAAAGGTTGAAACTATTTTGATAAAAAAGAATCTATGGGAACAAAGAAAGTGATTTATGCATGGGCGATTGGATTGCTTTGGATGATTTCATTCACTGCTTGTTCATCTTCTTCCCCAAAAGAAGTCCCGTCAACATCCAATGCTGCTTTGGATAATATTTTTGCGCGTAAGAGTGTACGTGCTTATCTGGATAAGGAAGTAGAGAAAGAGAAAATAGACTTGATGTTACGTGCCGGTATGGCTGCTCCGTCAGGAAAAGACCTTCGTCCCTGGGAGTTTGTGCTGGTCACTGATCGGGTTGCTCTCGATTCTATGGCTTCTGCATTGCCTTATGCAAAGATGTTGACTCAGGCTCGTTATGCCATTGTTGTATGTGGTGATGTAGCCCGTTCTTCTTATTGGTATCTGGATTGTTCGGCTGCTGCGCAGAATATTCTGTTAGCTGCTGAGGCTCAGGGATTGGGTGCAGTATGGACAGCTGCTTATCCTTATGAAGACCGCATCCGGGTTGTCCGCAAGTATACGGAGCTTCCGGGAAACATAGTGCCCTTATGTGTGATTCCTTTCGGGTATCCGGCTGCTCTGCAGGAACCTAAGCAGAAATACGATGAGGAGAAGGTTCATTACGAGAAATATTAAACCGTAAATTGATTTTTCTGAAAGCTGCCCTGATAAAAAGAGGCGGCTTTTTTATTTTTGTTCCTTTTCTTTTTTATAAATTCTGCATTTTGTTTTTCCATTTCAATAAATTCCTTACATTTGCACCAATATTAATCGAAATCTAATACAAGAATGTTTGGAATAAGCGACTCTCTTATCATTTTGCCATATCTGCTTTCGGTAGTATGTGTGCTTTTTGCTGCCTGGTTTGGTCTTAAATATTGGAATAAAGACGACGAAAAAGATAAAACACGATGAATACATTTACACTTGGACTGATTGTGATAGCTTATCTGCTATCATTGGCTTATCTTGGTTTTTTAGGTTATAAAAAGACAACTTCCGCCAGTGATTATCTGGTAGGGGGACGACAGATGAATCCATTTGTCATGGCACTTTCTTATGGTGCTACTTTCATATCTGCTTCTGCCATTGTCGGTTTTGGTGGGGTGGCTGCTGCCTTCGGTATGGGTATTCAGTGGCTTTGTTTTCTGAATATGTTTATCGGGGTGGTGATTGCGTTTATCTTTTTCGGCCTCCGGACACGCAGGATGGGAGCCAGACTGAATGTCAGTACATTTCCACAATTGTTGGGCAGGCATTATCGTTCACGGGGGATACAGGTGTTTGTGGCCGCAGTTATTTTTCTTGGAATGCCTTTGTATGCGGCAGTGGTAATGAAGGGAGGAGCAGTTTTTATCGAACAGATTTTTCAGATTGATTTTAATGTCTCGCTTTTGATATTCACCCTGGTGATAGCAGCCTATGTGATAGCTGGAGGTATGAAGGGGGTGATGTATACGGATGCTTTGCAGGCGGTTATTATGTTTGGCTGTATGCTGTTCTTGCTTTTTTCATTGTATCGGGTACTGGATATGGGCTTTACGGAAGCTAATCAGGCGCTGACAGATATTGCTCCTTTGGTTCCGGAGAAATTCAAGGCGTTAGGACATCAGGGATGGACTGCCATGCCTGTTACCGGTTCACCTCAATGGTATACATTGGTCACTTCTTTGATTCTGGGAGTTGGGATCGGTTGTCTTGCTCAACCTCAACTGGTGGTTCGTTTTATGACTGTAGAGAGTAGTAAACAACTGAACCGGGGAGTCTTTATCGGATGTTTTTTCCTGATTATCACCGTAGGTGCTATTTATCATGCAGGGGCACTAAGTAATCTTTTCTTTCTTAAAACCGAAGGTGTAGTGGCTACAGAAGCAGTCAAAGATATGGATAAAATTATTCCATACTTTATAAATAAAGCAATGCCGGACTGGTTTGCCGCACTTTTCATGCTTTGCATTCTTTCTGCCAGTATGTCTACACTGAGTTCACAGTTCCATACGATGGGTGCCTCGGTCGGTTCTGATATTTATGGTACTTACAAGCCTCGTTCACGTGGCAAACTGACTAATGTAATTCGTCTGGGAGTGCTGTTCTCAATATTAGTGAGTTATATCATTTGTTATATGTTGCCTAATGATATTATTGCCCGTGGAACTTCTATTTTTATGGGTATCTGTGCAGCAGCTTTCCTTCCTGCATATTTTTGTGCCTTATATTGGAAACGCGCTACTCGGCAGGGAGTGATGGCAAGCCTTTGGATAGGAACTATAGGAAGTTTATTTGCTTTAGCCTTTCTTCATCAGAAAGAAGCGGCAGCTATGGGGGTATGCAGATGGCTTTTCGGTAAGGATGTGTTGATTGAAACCTATCCTTTTCCGATGATAGATCCTATATTGTTTGCATTACCATTGTCAGTGGCAGCTGTTATCATTATAAGTTTGCTGACAGGAAAAGGAAAAAAATAAAAATGCGTTGTCAAGAGTCTGCAATTTTTTTGATTGCAGACTTTAGAAGCATTTCAGCTTTTTATTTTTTTCTTGTACGATTCGTACCTCGAATTGATATCTCTCACAAAATTATATGTTTCTATTCCACGAAAATATCCGTTTTTACACACCGGATCGGTGAAGTACTCTTCATTGCTTTTCAGTAGGATGTAATTTTCTACATTATCGGTCCATACCGTTTTATTTTTGCCATATTTATCTGCCAGTGCAATAGCGTCAAAAATATGTCCCAATCCGGCATTATATGAAGCGAGGATAAATTTAATCCGCTCCTGTTTATCCGGAACTATACTCAGACTACGGTCTGTGGCTGCAATATATTTTACGGCAGCTTTGATACTTTCTTCCGGATTTTGTTCTTTTCCCGGTGGGACTCCCATTGCACGTGCGGTAGCAGGCATTAATTGCATCAATCCCTTTGCTCCCGCCCATGATACGGCAGTAGTATCGAAATTGGATTCTGTATAAGCTAAAGATGCCAGCAGGCGCCAGTCCCAGCCAATCTCTTTGGCGTATTTTTTGAATAAGTTATCGTAGTGAGAGATTTTGCCTTCTTTTAAGGACAAGATGGGAGAGTGGGGCATTGCCTTGCTGATTTCGAAATATCTTTTCATACTGGCTGTATACGCAGGTGAGGTCATATTTTCTTTATGCCATTTGTTTGCTGCTTCTGCCAGTTGCGGGCAATCTTTACGCACTGCCCATGCAGCCCGTTGGTCAAAACTGATAGAAAGGCCGGTATTCAGATTGGGATAATAAGTAGCATTCAGTTTGGCTACATCATTATCCGCAACTGTATAGGGGATTTTACCTTGTGCAACCTGAGTTATCAGATCTTCAGCGGTAATGCTGTCATTGGTTACTTTATGAATATGAATACCTCCGCCAAGCTCTTTATCCAGATTGACCAACCGCTCGTAATATTTGCCAGGTTTCACGTATATATCTTTGCCGATCAATTCGGTTACATCCTTCAGTGGTTTTATTTTTCCGGTGTTTCGTTGAACAATCACCTGGTGGGTGATCACTTCTTCACCGCAATAAATCAGACTGTCTTTTAATTCTTTGGTAATTGGAATATTATATGCGATAAGATCTCCTTCACCATTCAGCAATTTCCGGATTAATTCCGGTACATTCTTGGCAACCTCTATGCGTAATTTTACGCCTAAATTTTTAGCGAATTGTTCACTGAGCTCATACTGGAAACCCATGTCTTGCCCACGGTAAATGAAATAAGATGTTGAACTGTAAAGAGTGAGAACGACGAGTTCGCCACTATCTTTGATTTGCTCCAGATCGTGTGCAGAAGTATCTTCTGTAATGATTACCTGCTTATTACGGCAGGACAGTATACAGAAGAGCAGGAAAAAGAGAGAGTAAACTACGAGGTGCCGTTTCATGACTAACCGATGTGTTTTTTGATGTACATGGTCAATATATCGATAGCTACTTGATTGCTTCCCCCTTCAGGGACAATCAGGTCGGCATAACGCTTACAAGGTTCGATGAACTGCAAATGCATGGGTTTCAGGACGCGTGTGTATCGCTCCATTACAGCTTCTGCCGTACGGCCCCGTTCCACTACATCACGTTGGATGACGCGTATCAGCCGTTCATCCGGATCGGCATCGACGAATATTTTCAGGTCCATCATATTACGCAGTTTTTTGTCGCATAGGGCCAGGATACCTTCGATAATGACAACTTCACGTGGCTTAATATGTATTGTTTCGGGCTGACGGGTACAGGTCAGATAGGAATAGGTGGGCTGCTCAATGCACTTGCCTTCTTTCAGCATGGAAACATGTTTAGACAAAAGGCTCCACTCAAAAGCGTCCGGATGATCAAAATTGATGTTCTGCCGTTCCTCCACCGGCACATGACTGCTGTCTTTATAGTATGAATCCTGTGGCAGTAATACTACTTCGCCAGCCGGCAGACTCTCAATGATTTTCCGTACGACGGTGGTCTTTCCTGAGCCTGTTCCGCCTGCTATTCCTATTATTAACATCCTTTTATAGTGTATATTTGAAACAAATAGAGTAATTTTGCAACTGTAAAAAACAACTTTGGCTGACAAATATAAAAACAAATAATTAAAATAACAACGTAATGGTAAAACACATTGTATTATTTAAGTTAAGAGACGATGTTTCTGTAGAAAAGAAACTCGTTGTGATGAATAGTTTTAAAGAGGCTATCGAAGCATTGCCTGCTAAAATCTCTGTGATCCGTAAGATTGAGGTGGGGCTGAATATGAACCCGGGGGAAACTTGGAATATTGCGTTGTATAGTGAATTTGATAATCTGGATGATGTAAAGTTCTACGCTACCCATCCCGAACATGTGGCTGCCGGTAAAATTCTGGCGGAAACGAAAGAGAGCCGGGCGTGTGTAGATTATGAATTTTAGTTATAAAAAATGATAGCTATTTAAGATTTGCCGAAAACTCAAACCCGGAAATTTGGATAGCTGTTATATTTTTAGAAACATCATAAACAATTTAAAGAATGAAGAAATTATCCTCTTTTCTGCTTTTACTGCTGGTTGTGTTTACGGCACAGGCGCAGATACAAGAGCCTGTAAAGTTTAAAACAGAGCTGAAAACCCTGTCGGGAGCTGAAGCGGAAATCGTTTTTACTGGTACGATTGATGCCGGTTGGCACGTATATTCTACCGATCTGGGTGATGGCGGCCCTATCTCTGCAACTTTTAATGTAGAGAAGATATCAGGTGCCGAAGTGGTTGGTAAATTGGCCCCGAGGGGAAAAGAAGTTTCGAGCTTTGACAAACTGTTCGAAATGAAAGTGCGTTATTTTGAAAAGACGGCCCAGTTCGTACAAAAGATAAAGTTTACCGGCAGTGATTATTCGATTGAAGGTTATCTGGAGTACGGAGCTTGTAACGATGAGAATTGCCTGCCTCCTACACAAGTCCCTTTCAAACTTTCGGGTAAGGCGGTTGCGACTTCTGCAGCTTCGGTAAAAGAGACTCCTGCAGCACCGGTTGAAGAGCCTGTCGCATCAGTTTCTGATAGTATTATAGAACCGGTAGCTACTGCTGTAACTTCTGCTGTAGGCAGCATTGATTTATGGAAGCCGGTTATTAATGATTTGAAGAAGTTCGGAGAAGCAAATTCTCAGGAAGATATGTCCTGGATCTATATCTTTATTACAGGATTCCTGGGAGGTTTGCTGGCCTTGTTTACTCCTTGTGTATGGCCTATTATACCGATGACGGTAAGCTTCTTTTTAAAAAGGAGCAAAGATAAAAAGAAAGGTATCCGTGATGCATGGACTTATGGTGCATCTATCGTTGTGATCTATGTGGCATTGGGACTTGCCATTACTTTGATATTCGGTGCCAGTGCGTTGAATGCTCTTTCTACCAATGCGGTCTTCAATATTCTGTTCTGTCTGATGTTGATCGTATTTGCCGCCTCTTTCTTTGGAGCTTTCGAACTGACACTTCCTGCAAAATGGAGTACGGCTGTAGATAGTAAAGCAGAAGCTACCAGCGGATTACTGAGTATTTTCTTGATGGCATTTACATTATCGCTTGTATCTTTCTCTTGTACAGGCCCTATTATCGGATTCCTGTTAGTACAGGTTTCTACTACCGGCAGCGTAGTTGCTCCTGCGATTGGTATGCTCGGTTTTGCCATTGCGCTGGCTCTGCCGTTCACTTTATTCGCCTTATTCCCGTCTTGGCTGAAATCAATGCCTAAGTCAGGAGGCTGGATGAATGTGATTAAAGTAACATTGGGCTTTTTGGAATTGGCTTTTGCTCTAAAATTCCTGTCTGTTGCCGATTTGGCATATGGATGGAGAATTCTGGATCGTGAAACTTTCCTTGCTTTGTGGATTGTGATTTTTGCTTTGCTTGGTTTTTATCTGTTAGGCAAGATCAAGTTTCCACACGATGACGATGATACGAAAGTGAGCGTTCCTCGTTTTTTCATGGCACTGATCTCTTTGGCTTTTGCCATTTATATGATTCCGGGCCTGTGGGGAGCACCTTTGAAGGCTGTCAGTGCGTTTGCACCACCTATGAAGACTCAGGACTTTAATCTTTATACCAATGAGGTACATGCTAAGTTCGACGATTATGACTTGGGTATGGAATATGCCCGCCAGCATAACAAACCGGTGATGCTCGATTTTACAGGATATGGTTGTGTGAACTGTCGTAAGATGGAGCTTGCCGTATGGACTGATCCGAAGGTAAGTAGCATTATCAATAATGATTATGTATTGATTACCCTTTATGTTGATAACAAGACTCCACTTACCGAACCGGTGAAGATTACAGAGAATGGAACAGAACGTACTCTGCGTACGGTAGGTGATAAGTGGAGTTATCTGCAGCGTGTGAAATTTGGTGCCAATGCCCAGCCTTTTTATGTTCTGATTGATAATGAAGGTAAGCCGCTGAACAAGTCATATGCTTATGATGAAGATATATCCAAGTATATAGACTTCTTGCAGACCGGACTTGAGAACTACCGGAAAGAAAAATAAATAATGTGTTCAATAAATGAAAAGAAAGGCTGCCTTCGCATAAAGCGGGGTAGCCTTTCTTATGTTTTATTATTGCTTTATCGCATTGGTACTTCCATTAACAATAAAGTTGCTTCTTGGATTACCTCCACTTTAAAGTTCTTCGTATCCCAGAGTCCGATACCGTCACGCTTTGATAACAGATTATCTGCAACCTTCACATCCCCTTCGATGATGAAGATATAAACTCCGTTGCCTTCTTGGTGCAATTTGTATTCAAAGCTTTTTCCGGCATCAAATGTTCCCATGGAAAACCAGGCATCTTGTTTGATGGAAGCAGGTACCTTACCGTCAGGCGAGATAATCAAGACCGGTTCGTTTCTTTTCAGTAAGGGGCGGATATCGTAGTTGTTATATTCCGGTTCTGTATTCTCGATTCTCGGAAATATCCATATTTGTAGGAATTCTAACTGTTCTTTATCGCTGCCATTATATTCGCTGTGAAAGATACCTTTACCCGTACTCATTACTTGGATATCGCCGGGAGTGATGGTTTGGGTGTTTTTTACACTGTCACCATGTCTCAGATAACCTTTCAAGGGAATAGAAATCACTTCCATATTCTGGTGAGGATGTGTATCAAATCCCATTGATGGAGCTACACTGTCATCATTCAGCACCCTCAATGCGCCAAAATGCATTCTCGATGGGTTGTAATAGTTTGCAAAGCTAAATGTATGGTAGGTTTTAAGCCAGCCATGATTGAAATAACCTCTGGAGGAGGCTTTGTCTACTACTGTTTTCATATTTTTCCTTTCTTCAATAGAATATTCGTATAACAAATGAATGATAGATAAAGTTCTGGTAGCGAGAATTGTGCATTTTACAAAAAGATTTATATCTTTGAGCAATTTAAAATAGGAAAGTATGAAAAAGATTATTAATCCTTGGAAGGGAATGGAAGGATATAATTGCTTTGGTTGTGCTCCCAACAATGAAGCCGGTGTGAAAATGGAATTTTATGAAGAGGATGATGAAGTGATAAGTATCTGGCGTCCGCGTCCCGAATACCAAGGATGGATTGATACGTTGCATGGAGGCATTCAGGCGGTACTTCTCGATGAAATCTGTGCCTGGGTGGTTCTCCGGAAGTTACAGACGACAGGAGTGACATCGAAAATGGAAACTCGCTATCGTAAGTCGATCAATACTAATGATTCGCATGTAGTACTCAAGGCACATATTAAAGAGGTGAAACGCAATATTGTACTGATAGAGGCACGTCTTTATAACAAAAATGGAGAATTGTGTACGGAAGCGATCTGCACTTATTTCACTTTTCCGAAGGAAAAAGCTAAAGAAGAGATGCACTTTTTATCATGTGGAGTAGAAGATGAAGAGATACTCCCTTTGATTTGAAAGAAAAACGGAAGTTTTTCTGATAATTGTTTGGTGATTCGGAACTAATAGTTTATTTTTGTCGCATAAAGAATGAAGATATGAACATTACTATTACACATCGCCATCATCATTACTCGATCGAATAACTCGGTGGGCAGGATGATATTGTGTATATATATGATAGAATACGAGGCTTACCGATAAGGTGGGCCTTTTTTATTTTCCGGATATTGAATTTAAATTGTAAATTAAGATATTGTAATTATGTTAAGAATCGCAGTACAAGCCAAGGGGCGCCTTTTTGAAGAAACTATGGCCCTTCTTGAAGAATCAGACATCAAACTGAGCACAACTAAACGTACTTTACTCGTACAGTCGTCCAATTTTCCAATTGAGGTGCTTTTCCTCCGTGATGACGATATTCCACAATCTGTGGCTACGGGAGTTGCTGATCTTGGTATAGTGGGAGAAAATGAATTCGTAGAAAAACAAGAAGACGCAGAAATTATTAAGCGTCTTGGATTCAGCAAATGTCGTTTATCTCTGGCTATGCCCAAAGATATTGAATATCCCGGTCTAAGTTGGTTTAATGGAAAGAAAATTGCTACTTCATATCCGGGAATTCTGGATAATTTCATGAAAAGTAATGGAGTTAAAGCCGAGGTTCATGTCATTACCGGATCTGTAGAGGTTGCTCCAGGCATCGGACTGGCGGATGCCATTTTTGATATTGTCAGTTCCGGTTCTACGTTGGTCAGCAATCGTCTGAAAGAAGTGGAGGTTGTGATGAAGTCGGAAGCTCTGCTGATAGGCAATAAGAATATGAGTAAAGAGAAGAAAGAGGTATTGGACGAATTGCTTTTCCGTATGGATGCCGTGAAAACAGCCGAAGATAAAAAATATGTATTGATGAATGCACCTAAAGATAAGCTGGACGATATTATTGCCGTATTGCCGGGGATGAAGAGTCCTACCGTAATGCCATTGGCACAGGAAGGCTGGTGCTCTGTGCATACAGTACTTGATGAAAAACGATTTTGGGAGATTATAGGTAAACTGAAAGCACTGGGAGCAGAGGGAATTTTAGTATTGCCTATTGAAAAGATGATTATTTAGGCGAGTCTGTTTGTTGAACTTTTAATTAGAAAAATAATGAAACTGATTAAATACCCCGATAGATCGCAGTGGGATGAAATTCTGAAGCGGCCCGTACTCAACACAGAAAGCCTTTTTGATACTGTACGTGATATTATTAATCGTGTAAGAGTTGGTGGAGACCGGACGGTGATGGAGTATGAAGCTATGTTTGATAAAGCCGAACTCACTTCACTGGCCGTTACACTCGAAGAGATTGAAGAAGCTGAAAAAGAGGTTCCTATAGAATTGAAAGCTGCCATTTATCTGGCTAAACGCAATATTGAAGCTTTCCATGCTGCACAGCGTTTTGAGGGAAAAAAGGTAGATACTATGGAAGGGGTTACTTGTTGGCAGAAGGCAGTAGCCATTGAAAAGGTCGGCTTATATATCCCCGGAGGAACGGCCCCTTTATTCTCTACCGTGCTTATGCTTGCAATTCCTGCCAAGATTGCCGGCTGCAAAGAGATCGTACTTTGCACACCACCTGACAAAAATGGGAAAGTGCATCCGGCAATCCTTTTTGCTGCCCATCTGGCCGGAGTCAGCAAAATATTTAAGGCGGGTGGAGTACAGGCCATTGCTTCCATGGCATACGGAACAGAGAGTATTCCTAAGGTTTATAAGATATTTGGTCCGGGAAACCAGTATGTTACAGCAGCCAAACAACTTGTCAGCTTGAGGGATGTAGCCATTGATATGCCGGCCGGACCTTCAGAAGTAGAAGTGCTGGCTGACGAATCTGCTAATCCAGTGTTTGTTGCCGCTGATCTTCTGTCTCAGGCGGAACATGGAGTGGATAGTCAGGCTGTGTTGATTACGACGTCTGAAAAATTGCAAACGGAAGTCGTATATGAAGTTGAGCGACAGTTGGGCTATCTGAACCGTCGCGACATTGCCGAGAAATCTTTGGCCAACAGTAAGTTGATATTAGTGAAGGATATGGATGAGGCGCTGGAATTGACTAATGCTTATGCGCCAGAACATCTGATTATTGAGACTAAGAATTACATGGAAGTATCCGGACGGATCATTAATGCCGGTTCTGTATTCTTGGGAGCCTTCTCTCCCGAAAGTGCAGGTGATTATGCTTCGGGAACTAATCATACCCTGCCAACGAATGGTTATGCCAAAGCTTATAGTGGGGTAAGTCTCGACAGTTTCATCCGTAAAATTACCTTTCAGGAGATACTTCCTGATGGAATGGCTGCTATTGGTCCGGCTATCGAAGTAATGGCTGCAAATGAACATTTGGATGCACACAAAAATGCAGTAACCGTTAGATTAAAGGAGATAAGAAAATGAGAACATTGCAAGAATTAACCCGGTCGAATATCTGGAGGCTAAAACCTTATTCTTCGGCTCGTGACGAATATAACGGAGCGGCTGCATCCGTCTTTTTGGATGCTAACGAGAATCCCTATAACTTACCGCACAATCGTTATCCCGATCCGATGCAGCGGGATCTGAAATCGGAGTTATCCAAAATCAAAAAAGTACCTCCCGCCCATATATTTCTCGGGAATGGCAGTGATGAAGCTATCGACCTGGTATTCCGTGCTTTCTGTGAACCGGGTGAAGATAACGTAGTAGCCATTGATCCTACATACGGCATGTATCAGGTTTGTGCCGATGTCAATGATGTGGAATATCGCAAAGTGTTACTCCACGATGATTTCCAGTTTTCGGCTGAAGAGTTGTTGGCGGCGGCGGATGAACGGACAAAGATGATTTTTATTTGTTCTCCTAATAATCCCACGGGAAACGATCTGCTTCGTTCTGAGATAGTAAAGGTCATTGGCGGATTCGAAGGATTGGTTATTTTGGATGAAGCTTACAATGACTTCTCTGACCAACCGTCATTCTTATCCGAGTTGGATAAATATCCGAATCTGGTTGTTTTACAGACCTTTTCCAAGGCATTTGGGTGCGCAGCCATTCGTTTGGGAATGGCCTTTGCTTCCGAAGGGATTATCGCAATCCTGAACAAAATTAAATATCCGTATAATGTGAATCAGTTGACCCAGCAGCAAGCTATAGAGATGCTTCACAAATATTACGAGATAGAACGTTGGGTAAAAACGTTGAAAGAGGAGAGGGGATATCTGGAAGAAGCTTTTATTGAGCTGCCTTGCGTGTTACAGGTGTTTCCGTCGAATGCGAATTTTTTCCTGGCGCGTGTAACCGATGCGGTGAAGATTTATAACTATCTGGTGGGAGAGGGAATTATTGTACGTAACAGAAATTCCATTTCATTGTGTGGTAATTGCCTTCGCGTAACTGTAGGTACACGGGCTGAGAATGCCAGACTGATTGGAGCACTGAAAAAATATCAATAGGAAAAATGAAAAAAAAAGTACTGTTTATAGACCGTGATGGCACCCTTGTCATCGAACCTCCCATCGACTATCAACTCGATTCTTTGGAGAAGCTTGAGTTTTATCCTAAAGTCTTTCGTAATCTGGGCTTTATCCATAGTAAACTCGACTTTGAGTTTGTTATGGTGACTAACCAGGATGGACTGGGTACTTCTTCTTTTCCGGAGGAGACATTCTGGCCGGCCCACAATCTGATGCTGAAAACTTTAGAGGGAGAAGGTATTACGTTCGATGATATATTGATAGACCGTAGTATGCCGGCAGATCATGCACCTACGAGGAAGCCGCGTACCGGTATGCTGACTAAATACATTTCTAATCCGGAATATGATCTGGAAGGCAGTTTTGTCATAGGTGACCGTCCGACAGATGTCGAACTTGCCAAAAATTTAGGTTGCCGTGCTATCTATCTTCAGGAGAACACTGACTTATTGAAAGAAAAGGGGTTAGAATCCTACTGTGTCCTTGCTACTACAGACTGGGATCGGATAACTGAATTTCTTTTTGCAGGAGAACGAAAAGCAGAAGTGCATCGTACGACAAAGGAAACGGATATTTGGGTAGCTCTCAACTTGGATGGTAATGGTGCCTGTGAAATTTCTACCGGATTGGGCTTTTTCGACCACATGCTTGAGCAGATCGGTAAGCACTCTGGCATGGATCTGAGCATTCGGGTGAAGGGTGATCTGGAGGTAGACGAGCATCATACCATAGAGGATACGGCCATAGCTTTGGGCGATTGTATTTATCAGGCGCTGGGCAGTAAACGTGGAATTGAACGTTATGGCTATGCTTTACCCATGGATGATTGTCTTTGCCAGGTATGCCTTGATTTCGGAGGTCGTCCTTGGTTAGTATGGGATGCCGAATTCAAACGTGAAAAAATAGGAGAGATGCCCACTGAGATGTTTCTACACTTTTTTAAGTCGTTGAGCGATGCTGCCAAGATGAATTTGAATGTCAAAGCCGAGGGACAGAATGAACATCATAAGATAGAAGGCATTTTCAAAGCTTTGGCCCGTGCACTGAAAATGGCATTGAAACGGGATATTTATCATTTTGAATTGCCATCCAGTAAAGGGGTACTGTAAAGAATCAAGGATTATCTTTGCTTTTTTAATTATAAATCCCCCTTTTGTAATAAATGCACGTTTATTATAAAAGGGGGATTTATGAATAACTCTGTAACTTTCCTTATAGAACGTTTTGTGTAAGCTGAAAAAGAAGGATCTCTATTTCTTTTTCACGAACGAGTCCGGATAGGTGCAGACATTTAGCTTTTCCGTATTTTCTTTCTCACGAAGCCAAGTGTCGAATTCCCGTTTACCTTCTTTAAGAACGATCATACGGCTGCCGGGTGTTTTGTCACCATAAGTGTTTTTACCGCCCGAAGCGCGTCCGTACCCCAAAGCGATATTATAAAGTGTAGCGATGTAGTCGTTCACATGGTCATGACCGGCAAAAATTCCCATCACATCACCGCATTCCAGCATCTGGGTAAACATTCCGCTATTTATGTTTGGGCTGCATTCTTTCTCGTTGCGGTCGCCGTATCGTTTGGTATCAAATGACTCCCATGCCTGAGTATATTCCGGCAATGGAATATGGAGGAAAGCTAATGCGGGCAGAGGTTGTCCTCCGTTCTGCTCGGTATACTTTTGGCTTTCATGGGTATACCAGTTGATTTGTGATTGTCCGATCCAATCATATCCTTTCACTGTTTTGAGTTTTGAGTAGGCATTCGTGTCCAGACAGTAGAGCAGTGCAGCTACTTTTTTGTTATCTGCCGAACCATAGATTGGGATAATGTGATTACCTTCTCCCTTAATACCTTCAGCGATGTTTTTTATCATACAATAAGGTTGTTGCTGGATGATACGTATAATCTCATCCCGTTTTACTGCATATTCATCATCGTGGTTACCCAAGACGGCAGTCCAGGGGAGCCGGCGAGTGGCGAGTTCGCCGGCTATGGCTTCCCATGCCTGGCTGACCTCGTCCATCGTGGTAATGTCTCCTGTGAAAACCACAAGATCCGGCTTTTCAGAGTCAAGTACTTCTTTTATCATGTCTGCTACAATCATGTTTTTTTCCTGGTCGTGTCCCAGGTGCATATCGGTAAACTGTGCAATCTTGAATTCTCCGTTCTTATTGAAGTTTATTTTTTCTGGAGCCTGTTGTGCCTGTCCGCATAAGCTTGCCAGTAGCAGTGCACTGCTTAGAATTATTTTTTTCATTGTTATAACTTTTTTGAATTTGGGTTAGTCTTTTTTTTGCCACCAGGTGGTTTGATTGATTTTATCATTTCCTGTACCAAACTGCCGTGTGATGGCCGCTTCTACGTTAGCTCCATTGTTGTCGTACTCACCTTGCGGATACATCCAACGTTTGGGGATCTCTGTTCCGGCAGGCCGGCGGAAGTCCGGGTAACCGGTGCGCAATTGTTCGTAGAAAGAATCCCAGTTGCCTTGATAGAAGGTTACAAGGTACTTTTGCATAATGATGCGCTCTATCTGTTCGTCTACGTTGGCAGCTTTGCCGAAGGCGACCAAAGGTTCCTGTAAGTATCGGTTGACCGCATCGGCATTGAGATAAGAGGCGTAGGCTTTGGCATGTGTTTCATAAAAGGAGAAAGAGGCACGGATACCATTCTCATAATATGTTTGCGCATTGCCATTGATCCATCCTCGTACGACAGCTTCGGCGAGAATCTGTTGCAGTTCTGCATACCCCATTAACATGGTTGGTTCTACAATAGGGTCTGTGCGGAAACGGTCATTGATAGGTGATATGGTTCCTTCACTTACTTTAATGATAGCATCACTGTAAGGAGCTGCCGGGTCACCTCCTTCGTAAGAGCTGAAATCGTCGATGGCCTTTCCTTCAGTCTTTCCTTTATTGGTTTGTGCGCTGAAGATAAAAAGCCGTGGATCCCGACGTTCACGCATTCGTTGGATAAAAGTATCATCCATGTAATAGCCAGACCATTGTGCGTTAAACTGGGGGTATCGATTCCCTTGTTGATCCAGATAAACCAGCTGCCCGTTGTCGGTCAGGCTTTCCATTAGTGGGCTGCCTGTTGCAATGGCCTTGAATTCGGAGGGAATATTAAGATTCCCCACAGTCGTATGGTTCGAAAGAGTCATCAGTACTTTCAACCGGAAAGAGTTGATCAGCTTTCTCCATTGATTGCCATTACCATTGTAAATAATATCACCATCAATTACAGAGGCGTCATTTGCCAGTATTTCATCTGCCTCTTTCAGCTCTTGAAGGATGCCTGTGAAAACATCTTCCTGAGTATCGTATTCAGGAGTATAGATCTCTTCTTTTTCTCCTTTTAAGGCTTGGCTGTAAGGAATGTCCCCAAAGCGTAAGGTCAGTTCGTAGAAGTAATAGGCACGGAAGAATTTGGTAAGCGCCGTATATACCGGAGCGTTCACACGTTCGGCTTCTTCACCCATTTTTTGTACATTTCTCAGGTTATCGTAGTAGCCAAAGCTTCCCCGTGTCCATTTGTAGTATTGGTCGGCACTTTCCCCGTCAGTTTGAATCACTTTTTTAGTGGCATACATTCCGTCGGTTCCTCTTTTGAATGCATTCATACTGATTTGTGTCAGCAAAAGTTTGGGATGGGTTTGAGTGGCGTTGTCCGGATCTATATTCATCTTTTCCAGGTTTCCGCAGGATACGCACATCCATATGGATGCCATAAATAATAATATATTTTTCATTTTATAAATTCTTATTGGTTTCATAACATGTTTAGAATTTTATGTTGACTCCCATACCGATATAGCGTGCAGTAGGATCGTTGGCCCCTCCGTCATTGCTGTCTCCCGTATAGTCAGGATCGACGAAAGGAACTTTCTTCCATACAGCAAGATTGTTGCCGAAGACTGTGGCAGTCAGTCCTTTCACGGGACTTTGTTTTGAAAGTAATTTAGTGAAGTTGTAGGTCAGGGCTACCCGGCGCAATTTAATGTAACTACGGTCGAATACATTGGCAAACTTCGCATTCTCTTTGGATGACACATAAGCCTGATAAGGGTAATTCTGACACCATTGCTGCCAATCGACGGCTGTTGTATTACGTCTGTATGTACGAGTATCCGAGATGACATTTCCGTCAATGTCACGTTTCAGTTCACCTCCGGTTACCACTACACCGTTGGGCACATATACCGGATGTCCGGCTGCGTATTGTGCATCTCTGTATTCAACAGACTCCGGATGTTTACCACCCCACCATAACTTTTCGCTCAGTACGGAATAGATAACTCCTTTGTACGCACCATCCAGATCGACAGACAGGGTGAAGTCTTTATAACGGAACGTATTTTGCATACCCATGCGGAAGTTGGGGTCCAGATGTCCCAGATATTGCTTGTAGGCATCTTTGGTCGGCATGCCATTTTCATCGAGAATCAGTTCTCCATCAGCACTTTTTTGCCATTGTGAACCGTAGAATGCGTCGGCACGGTCGCCTACTTTCAAGTCACCGAATTTTTTTTGTCCACCATATATTTCTGTCAGCTTCTTTACGCTTTTGCTCCAGTTCAGGGCAAATTCCCATTGGAAATCTCTATTTTGGATTGCCTGTACGTTTGCCATGATTTCCCATCCGTTAGTGGTATATTGATTACCGTTCACTTTACGGCTGGTGAAACCCGAAGCATTCGATATGTTCAGGTCGATGATCTGGTTCTCGTCAATCGTGTGATAATATGTCAGGTCGAAGGAGAGACGGTTCCGGAAAAAAGAAGTTGATAAACCTGCTTCCCAAGAGGTCGTTTTCTGGGGTTTGATGTAATAGTTCACCAGAGACGAGGGATAGGAGATAGATGGGTTTGAACCATAGTTGGTATCTTTAGTGTAGGTAGATATAATCTGGTATGGAGACAAGTCGGTAGAAACGACTGCCCATGAGCCATACATTTTAAGATAATCCATGAGTGTAGGTAGTTTGACATATTCAGACACCATTGTACTGATTGCTACGGAAGGATAAAAGTAAGAATTGCTGCCTTTTGCGAGAGTGGATGACCAGTCATTACGTCCCGTCAGGGTCAGGTAAGCATATTTATAAAGGTCGAGGTTGACAGAGCCATAAATACTGCGGATGGATTTCTCGTTCCGGTTGGCATCGGTAATGGATGGTCCTTGGGTGTTTTTGATACTGTATACGAAAGGAACGATCAAACCGTCGGTAGACTGGTACTCTTGACGGTAATTTCGGTAAAATACAGAGCTACCCGCATTCAGTGTAAAAAGAATATCGGGAGTAAGGTCTTGTGTATAGGTAGCCAGTACATCAGCATCCACATTGGTCTGGTGGTCATTCCAGACTTTGTAGTCGCCTTCACGTGAGTCACCATAGTTCATGTAAGTTTTGGGAACTTTCATTTCCTGTAGAATTGTCTTCTGACGTAAGGCTGCGCGTCCCTGAATGTTCAGGTTGGGCAGGAGTTGATAATTGAGACGTAGCTGACCGTTCACTACATCACGGTTTTCCGACTGCTGAAGCTCTTCGGCGGCAAAATAAGGGTTGTTGTACCATGCGTAGTTATAGCTGGCCTGGCGATATCCCTCCTGTCCCGGAACATATTTATGTTTACGGAGTTCTTTACCGTTCACATCGTCTCCCATCCATACAACAATGGTGTACATATGGTTTTTAGGTCCGTATCCATAGCGTGGATAGCTTGGAGAAACCACCTTGTTATACGCCAGATTGGCGTCAAGTTGCAGGTTTTGAGCAAGATCGAAAGTGGAGTTGAAGTTGACCCCTCCGCTGTGCATTTGTGTAGAGGGTACCTGTCCTTTTTGATAAGCATACTGTCCGGTTACAAAGTAGCGTGCTTTCTCTCCTTTATAGGCGATAGAGATGTTGTTGTTGGTTACTAATCCTGTTTGCAGGAAGTCTTTCAGGTTATCATGAGATACCCAGTCGATAGGAACTCGTTCGTAGCGTGATTTGTCATCATATTGAGTCCCTTTCACATCTCCCCACCAAGGAATTTCTTTCCCGGTCACTTTGTCTCGGATGGGGCTGTTCCATTGGGCTACTTTGGTCCCGACGTTTAGTTTGGGACCCCATGTCATATCACCATCTGAGATACCACCGTCGGCACCGTCCCAAAATTCGTATTTGCCGTTCGAACCACTACCATATTGATGCTGTGTTTCGGGTAGTACGGCAAAACCGGCAGTAATCATATTGTTGGTGGAGAAGTTGATTTCCAACCCTTCTTTCTTGGCTGTTTTGCTGGTAATTAAGATAGCTCCGTTTTTTCCGCGTGAACCATATAACGCCGAAGCTGCTGTACCTTTCAACACGTTGACACTTTCGATGTTTTCACTCGATATATCGAAAAAGTCCGTTTCTACCGGAACACCGTCTAATACAATCAAGGGAGTATTACCGCGTAATTTGAAACTTGGTGCCTGAAAAATACCGGTCGGATTGGCTACCAATAAGCCGGCTACTTGCCCGGAAAGTGCAGAACCGACATTCAGGCTGGGAGTTGCATTCAATACGTCACTGTTGATTTGCTGGGTGGTGTAACCGATCTTTTTCTTTTGTTGTTTGATACCGATAGCAGTTACTACTACTTCATCTATAGCCTGTACATCGTCTGTCAGTTCAACGTTGATCATAGGATTATTGCTTTTCACTTCTTTTTCTACCGTATTGTATCCGACGAAAGAGAAAGTCAGGATATCACCTATGGAGGCCTCGAGACGGTAACGTCCGTCTATGTCGGTGACCGTACCGTTCGTTGAGTTTTTTACCATGATTGTGGCACCGATTACCGGTCCCATTTTGTCTGTTACTGTTCCTGTTACTTTGATTGTCTGTGCAAAAGCAAGTGATGTGCACAAAAACATACAACAAAGAAACAGATAAAATTTACTGTTCATAAGTTATGTACTAATTTAGTGTTTGGGCATAGCAGATGCTGGGACAAGAGATTTACCATTGTCCGAGGCTTGCTACAAGTATAAGTTTACCTATTGAAAAAGTTTAAATATCGGTTAGTTTTACGTTTTGGAAAACGGAAAGAAGGGCGGCTGCATTTTTGCGATTTTGTTGTAAAGCGTCTTCGAATGATTCGGTTTCAGAGTCGAAAGCAGAGATGGCTATTTTGAGTACATTTGTAAATTCGGCAGTTACTTGTTCCTGCCCCATTTTGTTACTTTTGAGTTCTCTGTTCAGTTGTTTTTCGATAGAACGTACGGCATTGTAGATAGTAGGTTTCCGAATGACGGTACGACGGGTAGGATCACCCGGAACTACTTCTTCCCTTACCACATAGATATTCATGAACTGGTTATAGAGATAACCGGCTTCTTGTCCGAATTTGTAATTAGTTACATTGGCCAGTGCTTCTGCCGATGGCTGTTTAATGGCAGAGTAGAACTCCCATGTTGTTTTTACGACTGAGCTTACTTCCGCTTTATTCTTGTTGTCGGATTTGTCATCATCCGGCACTGAATTTGCAGCGTTCAGGGCAATACTGGATACAAATAGTACAAATGCTAAAATAAATTGTCTTTTCATAACTTTACCTCTTTTTAATATGACGTTGCAAAGGTCGCGACATCATATTAAAAAGAGGTATCGTCATTGTTACAATTCGGATACTTCTTTCAGCCATGCAGCCGAACTGGCATCGCTTGGCATACGCCAGTCACCTCTCGGACTGATGGAGACACTTCCTACCTTTGGACCATCGGGCAGACACGAACGTTTGAATTGTTGATTGAAGAACCGGCGGAAAAAGGTTTGCAGCCATTTTTTGATGGTTTCAGCATCGTATATTCCGTTAAATACGGTTTGTGCCAGAAAGTATATTTTCGACGGGCGGAAGCCGAATCGCAGAAAATAGTACAGGAAAAAGTCGTGGAGTTCATAAGGACCTACCAGATCTTCCGTTTTTTGTTTGATTTCTCCATTCTCATCTGCCGGTATCAGTTCAGGACTGATAGGAGTGTCTACAATGTCCAGCAGGGTTATTTTAGATTCCCCGTCAACTTCATTTTCAGCTACCCATTGTACAAGATGTTGTACCAGTGTCTTGGGTATGCTTGCATTGACGCCATACATCGACATGTGGTCACCGTTGTATGTGGCCCATCCCAATGCAAGTTCAGAGAGGTCACCCGTCCCGATTACTAATCCACAGATTTGGTTGGCTACATCCATCAGGATTTGCGTGCGTTCGCGCGCTTGTGAGTTTTCGTATGTTACATCATGTACGTTGAGGTCATGTCCGATGTCCTTGAAGTGCTGGATACATGCTTCCCTAATACTGATTTCGCGAATCGAAATCCCCAACGAGTTCATCAAAGCGATGGCGTTATGGTAAGTGCGGTCGGTCGTTCCGAACCCTGGCATGGTTATACCTAAAATGTCTTTACGGGATAATCCCAGCTTGTCGAATGTTTTGACGCATACTAATAATGCCAGTGTAGAGTCGAGCCCTCCGGAAATTCCCACTACAGCTGTTTTGGCTCCTGTGTGTACTAAGCGTTGTGCCAGTCCGGCGACCTGTATGGAGAAGATTTCTTCGCAACGATTGTTGAGTTCAGCTCCTTGTGGAACAAAAGGGTGTGGGTTGAATGTACGGGTAAGATTCAGATCTTTACTGTTGGTATATTCCGTAGAGACTCTGATTGCTTCTTTACCTGGGCAATTGGCTTTGTTGGCAGCAAAAGTTGTATTAATACGGCGTTCGGCACGGATACATTCTACATCTATTTCGCTGATAACTAATTGTTCTTCCAGGCAGAACCGTTCACTTCGTGCAAGCAGGCCACCGTTTTCGTATATGAGTCCGTTTCCTGCAAAAACCACATCCGTCGTTGATTCGCCGAAACCACTGGATGAAAAAACATAACCGGAGAGGCACCGTGCGGATTGCTGGCTGATCAGAGAACAAAGATAGCTATGCTTGCCGATCCCTTCATCGTCGGCAGAAAGATTAAAAATGATTTCAGCCCCTTGCAGCGCCAGTGAAGAACTTGGAGGAACCGTAGACCAAAGGTCTTCGCATATTTCTATTCCAAAAGTTGTTTCTGCTGTTTCAAACAACAGGTTGTTGCCCATCGGAACAATTTGTCCACACAAACGTACACTGGTTTCCGAGACCTGCAAGGCAGATGTAAACCAACGCTGTTCATAAAACTCTTTATAATTAGGTAGATAGGTTTTAGGTACTACTCCCAGTATTTTGCCTTTTTGGATAGCGACTGCGGCATTGATAATCGTGGAATTGACTACTACCGGCATACCCAATATAGAAATGATGTCCAACTGGCGGGTATTGTTCAGAATCTGCATTAACGCCATTTCTGCTTGTTCAAGCAGAAGTTGCTGGGCGAACAAATCTCCGCAGGTATATCCGGTAATACACATTTCGGGAAAAGTAAGGATCTGCACCCCTTTGCCTTCGGCAATGGCAATAAGACCCTCCAGTCTTTCTGAATTAAATTTGCAATCTGCAACCTTTACGCGGGGAACAGCCGCCGCAACTTTTACGAATCCGTAGTTCATTTTCTATCAGGGTTTATCATTTCTACCGGCAAAAGTAGGCATTTTAATCGAATCTTTGTATTTTTGTCAAATTTGAATTGATACATTATAATATTAAATCGCACAAAAACATGAAGAAGATGCTTATGGCTGCCGGAATGGCTGCCGTGATGACTGCTTGCGGCACAAGTGCACAGAAAGCAGCCACCGATGCCGGAAACCCTTTTCTGGCTGAGTATTCAACTCCTTTTGGTGTTCCACCGTTCGACCGGATCAAAGTAGAGCATTACAAAGAGGCTTTCCTGAAAGGGATGGAAGAGCAGAAAAAAGAAATCGATGCTATTGTAAATCAACGTTCGGTTCCGGATTTTGATAATACTATTGCTGCATTCGATCAGAGTGGAGAGTTGTTAAATAAGGTGAATACAGTATTTTATGGGTTGAACAGTTGTAATACGAACGATGAAATGCAGGCCCTAAACAAAGAGCTTACCCCATTGCTTTCGGCACACCGTGATGATATTAGTCTGAACCCTGCTCTGTTTGCTCGTGTGAAAGAGGTTTATGAACGACGCGAGCAATTGGGTTTAGATAAAGAACAGAATAAATTACTGGAAGAGACTTACAAGAAATTTGTTCGTGGAGGTGCTAATCTCGATTCTGTTGACCAGGCAAAGTTGCGCCAGTTGAATAGCGAGATTTCAATGTTGCAGTTGACTTTTGGGCAGAATCTGCTGAAAGAAACCAATGCCTTCCGGTTGGTTATAGATAAGGAAGAGGACCTTGCCGGATTGCCGGAAAGTCTCGTGGCATCTGCAGCCGAAGCAGCTAAGTCAGAGGGGCTGGAAGGAGAGTGGCTTTTTACTTTACACAATCCGAGTGTGATGCCTTTTTTGCAATATGCAGATAATCGTGAGTTGCGTGAAAAGATATTTAAGGGATACATCAATCGTGGCAATAATGGTAACGAGACAGACAATAATGAAATTGTGAAGAAATTGGTTACTTTACGTCTGGAGAAAGCTAAACTGATGGGATATGCCGATTATGCTTCTTATGTTTTGGAAGACCGTATGGCGAAGAACGAGGAGAATGTGTATCGTTTACTGAATCAGATCTGGACTCCTGCAGTTGCGAAAGCTAAGGAAGAGTTAGCTGACATTCAGGCTGAAATTAAAAAAGAAGGAGCTAACTTCACCCCTGAAGGATGGGACTGGCGCTACTATTTTGAGAAAGCAAAGAAAGCAAAGTTCAGTCTGGACGAAAATGAAATACGTCCCTATCTTGAATTGAATAATGTTCGTGACGGCGCCTTCTATGTGGCTAATAAACTTTATGGTATCACTTTTTCCGAAATAAATGACATACCAAAACCGCATGAAGAAGCACAGGCTTTCGAGTGCAAAGATAAGGACGGTAGTCATCTGGGGGTGCTTTATATGGATTTCTTTCCCCGTTCAAGCAAGCGAGCAGGTGCATGGTGCGGGACTTACCGCTCTCAAACCTATCGTGACGGCAAACGTTTGGCACCGGTAGTAACAATTGTGTGCAACTTCACCAAACCCTCTTCGGGTCAGCCTGCTTTGCTCAGTGCAGATGAAGCCAGCACTTTATTCCACGAGTTTGGGCATGCATTGCACAATTTGTTTAAAGATGTACGTTTTTATGGAGTATCCGGAGTGCCGCGCGATTTTGTAGAGCTACCGTCCCAAGTTATGGAACATTGGGTATTTGAGCCGGAAGTACTGAAGGTATATGCAAAACATTACCAGACCGGTGAGGTGATTCCTTCTGCTTTGATTGAAAAACTTGATAAGAGTGGCAAGTATGGACAAGGATTTGCTACGACCGAATATCTTGCTGCTTCTTTGCTTGATATGGATTATCATGTGCTCAAAGAAATTCCCGGAGATATGGATATCGTTAAATTTGAAACAACTGTACTTAAAGAACGAGGGTTGCCGAATCAGATACCTCCCCGTTATCGTACTACTTATTTTAACCATATTATGAATAGTGGATATACGGCTGGTTATTATAGCTATATTTGGGCTGAAGTGCTTGATAGTGATGCTTTTGAAGCCTATAGGGAGACTGGAGATCTTTTTAATCAGGAAGTAGCATCCAGATTCCGTCGCTATATTCTCACTCCGGGAGGAATTGACGATGCTATGAATATGTATAAGAACTTTCGCGGAAAGGAACCGGGTATAGAACCTTTGTTACGGAACAGAGGATTGTAGATTGGCTTATACAGGGCTTTTACATTGTACTATAGGGGAAGAAACAATCTTCCCCTTTTATTTTTTGCTAAAAATAAACGCAGAAAATATAAAAAATACAAATAGTAGTTGTTATATTTGCAGCAGTTTATTGAAATAAACACAAAATACCAACAATTATTAACTATTAAAAGAATTAGAAAAATGAAAGAGTACATTGATGTTTTGAAGAAGTGGAAAGACTTTGACGGAAGAGCCAGAAGACGTGAATACTGGATGTTTGTCTTGTTTATGGCTATTTTCGCTATTGTTGCAGGTATTATTGATGGCATTTTAGGTACAGTTTGTGTATTTGTAGGGCTTTATTATCTGGCTATGCTCCTGCCAATGATTGCTGTTAGCGTACGTCGTATGCACGATATTGGTAAAAGTGGATGGTGGTTGTTTATCACCTTTGTGCCGGTAATCGGTAGCCTTTGGTATCTCTTCTTGACTATCCAGGATGGACAGCCGGGCAGCAACCAATATGGTGAAAACCCCAAAGGAGTTTAATACGTACATATTATTGTCATAAGAAACGGCATGCAAAAGTCATTTTGTATGCCGTTTTTCTATTTTATCAAAAAAATATCCGTATTTTGTTTGCGAAAATAAAAGAACTCTTTATCTTTGCATCAGATTTAAAATTGTAATGAATACAATTTTGTAAAAGAGGAAGAAGATGGAATCATACAACCGATTATTAGAGCATAACATCAAACCGTCCATGCAGCGTATTGCTATCATGAACTATTTGATGGAACATAGGACACATCCGTCGGCTGATGAAATATACACTGCATTATCTCCCTCTATGCCAACACTTTCGAAGACAACGGTTTATAATACTCTTAGACTGTTTTCGGAACAGGGAGCGGCACAAATGCTTACTATCGACGAACGGAATACCAATTTTGACGGAGATACTTCACAACACGCTCATTTTTTGTGTAAGCGTTGCGGACGTATTTATGATTTGAAGTGCCAGATTGAAATGAAACAAGTAGAGGGGCTTCAAATGAATGGACATGAAGTAAGTGAAATGCATTACTATTATAAAGGTATTTGTAAGAATTGTTTAAATGATATACGTATTGACTAATTAATTTAAAATTAAGACGAAATGAAAAAGTTTAGATGTACTGTCTGCGGTTATGTTTATGAAGGTGACGCAGCTCCTGAGAAATGTCCTTTGTGTAAAGCTCCTGCAAGCAAATTCGTAGAAGTTGTTGAAGAAGAAGGTGGTGCACTCACTTTTGTTGACGAGCACGTAATCGGTGTGGCTAAGGGTTGTGACGAAGAAATGATCAAAGACTTGAACAATCACTTCATGGGCGAATGTACTGAAGTTGGTATGTATCTGGCTATGAGCCGTCAGGCTGACCGTGAAGGCTATCCTGAAGTAGCTGAGGCTTTCAAACGTTACGCTTGGGAAGAAGCTGAGCATGCTTCTAAGTTTGCCGAACTGCTGGGAGATTGCGTATGGGATACTAAGACAAACCTTGAAAAGAGAATGAATGCTGAAGCCGGTGCTTGCGAAGATAAAAAGCGCATTGCTACACGTGCTAAAGCTTTGAATTTGGATGCTATCCATGATACAGTGCACGAAATGTGTAAAGACGAAGCTCGTCACGGTAAAGGTTTTGAAGGACTTTATAACCGTTATTTCGGTAAGAAATAAATCATATAGATGATTATAGAAAAAGGCTTGTATCTATACGGATACAAGCCTTTTTTGTTAAACTTTCTTTTGAAATGGGGCCGTTAACTGATGATTTTTTTATATTTGTATTTCACTTAAAAGAAAAAGGATTATGAAAAAACTACAGTCTTTAGTGTGTTTTCTTCTTTTGTCAATGACAATTTATGCTGCCGATCAGGTGATTCAGCTGCCCAAGCCCAACATAAATCGTAGCGGACAGTTAATGAAAGCGTTATCCGAACGCCATTCTGTCCGTGAATATGCTTCCCAAGCTCTGAGCAACACCGATTTATCCGACCTGTTGTGGGCCGCCAATGGAATTAGTCGTCCGGCAGAGGGCAAGCGCACTGCTCCGTCGGCCATGAATCGTCAAGATGTCGATATCTACGTAGTCCTTCCGCAAGGTACTTATTTGTATGATGCTAAAGGACATAAGCTTAACTTGATTTCTGAGGGCGATTATCGTTCGGCAGTTGCAGGGGGACAGGCTTTTGTCAATAGTGCTCCGCTATCATTGGTACTGGTCAGTGATTTATCAAAATTGGGAGATGTGAAAAATAATCGCACTCAAATGACAGGAGCTATGGATGCAGGGATTGTTTCTCAGAATATTTCATTATTTTGTTCCGCAGCGCGACTGGCTACGGTTCCACGCGCAACAATGGATACAACCCGGCTCAGAAGTGCCTTGAAATTGAAAGATGGTCAGATTCCGATGATGAATCATCCGGTTGGATACTTTAAGTAATTGATAAAAGGGTATGGTTTGCCAAAGACGACACCATACCCTTTTATCATGTTTTTTATTAAAACTTTATTTCTGTTTCAGCAAAAATTCGTCTATTGCTTTTTTATAAGTGGCTTTATCTGCTGCTCCACGGAACAATTGAGGTTCGCCTTCCATGGGAATAAATACAAAAAGAGGAATGCTTGTTGCATTGAACAGGGCAGCCAATTCTTTTTCTTTATCTACATTCACTTTATATATCACGATCTTCCCGTCATACTCTTTAGCGAGCGATTTCATGATAGGGGCTGTCATGCGGCAAGGACCACACCAATCGGCATATAAGTCGATGATAGCTGGTTTATCACCTTTGTATTTCCACTCTTTTGAGTTTTGGTAATCAAACACATCGTTGATAAACATCTCTTTATTCATCACAATGACTTCACCGCTTTTTGCTTCCTTTTTGTTTTGATTTGTCTTGGCTCCATCGTTTACAGCAAACATAATGGTGCTGATCATGGCCAAAGCTACTAATGATAATACTTTCTTCATTCTTTGTCTTTTATTGTGTATTGTTCAATAACTCCTTTCAGTTCGCTACCTTGGATCATACCGGAATGTCTCCAGACTGCTTCTCCCGTTTTGAAAAGGATGAAAGTAGGCACTGCCTGGATTCTGTATTTTACCGCCAAGTCCTCATGGGTATCCACATCTATTTTTACAATGCGGGCTTTTTCTCCTATCTGTTGTTTCAAATCTTCAAGAATCGGTTTCATTGCTTTGCAAGGTCCACACCATTCTGCAAAAAAATCTACTAAAACGGGACTTTGTGACTGTATCAAATCTTCGAATTTTTCCATAATTTTTTCCTTTCTTTTGGTAAATATAAGCCCTCGTTTAGACAGGGCAAATATAGCTATTTGTTTTATTATAATAACAGAGAAACCCCGATTTTGTTCATCATATAGTAACCTTGCATTCATCCTCCTGTAATCTGAAAACAGGATCTTTGCGTAACGAAAAAACAAAAAGTTATGCATTTACGCACGTATTATCCCACAGTAGTTCTTTCGGATATTCATCTGGGAACACAGCATTCTAAAACAGAAGAGGTTACTCACTTTTTGAAATCGATTAATTGTGACCGCCTGATCCTGAATGGTGATATCATCGATGGATGGCATTTACAGAAAAGCGGTTTGGGAAAATGGAAAGCTAAACATACGGACTTCTTTAAAGTGATTATGAAAATGATGGAGAATTTCGGAACACAGGTGATTTATGTTCGTGGCAATCATGATGACTTTCTGGATAATCTGGCACCTTTGAACTTTTATAATGTCCAAATTGTGAAAGACTGCATCTATGAGAGTCATGGCAAACGTTATTATGTGACCCATGGAGATATTTTCGATACAGTGACCACCCAAATGAAGTGGTTGGCGAAACTGGGAGACACTGGATATACTTTTCTGTTGTGGTTGAATAAAGTTTATAACGCCCGCAGAATGAAGCAGGGTAAGCCTTATTATTCTCTTTCTCAATCTATCAAGAATAAAGTGAAGACCGCTGTTTCTTATATTTCTGATTTTGAAAAAGAGCTTGTAGGACTGGCAAAAGTTAAAAGGTGTGATGGGGTGATATGCGGGCATATTCATCACCCTGCCAATACTTATTGTGATGGTATTCATTATCTTAATTCGGGTGACTGGGTAGAAACACTTTCGGCTTTGACAGAAGATGAAGAAGGAAACTGGACTATCCGTTATTTTGATAGTGAACTATTGAAAGAAAATAATAACAAAGAGAAAAAAACTACACCAATAACTAAAGCATCATGAAATTTTTGTTTATCGTTCAAGGAGAGGGGAGGGGACATTTTACCCAAGCCATTACTCTGGAAGATATGTTGTTGCGTAATGGACACGAAGTAGTGGAAGTACTTGTCGGGAAAAGTTCATCACGTACTTTACCCGGTTTCTTTAACCGAAGTATTCAGGCACCCGTAAAGCGCTTCACCAGTCCGAATTTTTTGCCTACCACTGAAAATAAGCGGGCTAATCTGAAAAAGAGTTTTGTTTATAACCTGATACGTACACCGGAATACTTTCGCAGCATGTGTTATATCGATCAGCGTATTAAGGAAACAGGGGCGGAAGTCGTGATCAACTTCTACGAACTTCTGACTGGACTTACCTACGCACTCTTCCGTCCCTCTGTTCCTTATGTCTGCGTCGGGCATCAATATCTGTTCTTGCATAAAAACTTTGAGTTTCCACGGAAATCTATGATCCAACTTTCCATACTTCGCTTTTTTACACGTTTGACGAGTCTGCGTGCCAATAGGCGGTTAGCGCTTTCTTTCCATAAGATGAATCCGGACCGGGCAGAAGGTATAACCGTCGTTCCTCCTCTGCTTCGTAGGGAAGTGACTGCCATCCAACCGGAACAAGGCAATTATATTCACGGATATATGGTTAATTCCGGTTTTGCAGATAGTGTAGAAGCCTTTCATGTCTTACATCCTGAAGTACCTATGCATTTTTTCTGGGATAAACAGGATGTTGACGAGGTAATCAAGGTAGATGCTACCCTAAGTTTCCATCAGATTGATGATGTGAAATTCCTCAACCGAATGGCCGGTTGCAGAGCATATGCCAGTACGGCCGGTTTTGAATCTATTTGTGAGGCAATGTATTTGGGAAAACCTGTGCTGATGGTACCTGCCCATATCGAACAGGATTGCAATGCCTATGATGCTTACCGGTCCGGTGCCGGAATTATTGGCGAATCTTTTGATTTGGAGTCGTTGCTACGTTTTGCCGGGACGTATGTTCCCAACAAAGAGTTTATTCGTTGGGCCCGTAGTAGTGAGCGGCAGATTATAGGAGAACTCGAACGACTTATCGACCAGCAGTCGGTCATTACTGTACCTACATTAACTAATTATTTTCCGATATGAAATTGAATAAAACTGATTATGTGCTTGAACGTACATCCGATGGAGGTTATTATGCCTGGCTTACTGTAAGTATGCAGTGTAATGCGTATGGTGATTCACCTGAAGAAGCAGTAATAAATCTGGAACAAACCATGGAAGATATGGTTGAAGAGATGTATTTGGTAGAAGATTTTGTCTGAAGCTATCAGGTAATCAGTGGGAGTGAAGAATTTTATTGAGAAATACTTTCATTGATATTTTAAAGAAAGAGAGTACACTTTAAGTGAAGTGCACTCTCTTTTTATATTATTCCACAATATCGAGTTCTTTGATGATATGTGAAGCGCCTGCATATTTATCAATAATAAATAGAGTATAGCGAATGTCAACCACTGCTGCACGTTGTGAAGAAGGACGGAAAGCAATATCTCCTGTCAAACCTTCATAATTACGGTCGAATCCGGTACCAATCAGTTGACCTTTTCCATTGAATACCGGACTTCCGGAGTTTCCTCCTGTGTTGTCTGTATTGACAATGAAACATACTGGCATTTCTCCGTTTTTCATAGCGTAGCGTCCGAAGTCTTTCGCCTGATATAGTTGTTTCAGTTTGGTGGGTACTACAAACTCCCAATTGCCAGGATCTTCTTTCTGCATCACACCTTTCAGAGTCGTATAGTAGTTGTATACTGTTCCGTCAGCAGGTTCGTACGGCAATATCTGACCATAAGTCAATCTGAGAGTCGAGTTTGCATCCGGATAGATAGGTGTGCCGGCGGCCTGGCGCATGTCCATCATACCTTTCACCCATACTTTGTGGGCGGCATCATAGTTTTTATTGGCATCTTTCATTGCGAGAGCTGTTTGCAGTAATCCGTCTGTGATGGAGTATTTGAAGAGAACCATCCAGTCCTTATCGAGTTTGTTCAGAGTAGGACGAGCGATAAACTTGTCGAAGTTTTCTTTCGACCCGAAGATTGAATACTTGAAGCAAGCATCGATAAAGGCATTCTTATCTCCTTTGAAACGGCTGTTTATTACTTTGAAAATACCGATCTGTTGATCTTCCGGAATATATCCGGCATAGGTTTCGAGCATTTTTTTGCCTACGATTTGTTCTACTTCCGGGAAAGGGACAGATGCAAAATATTTATCTGCTGCAATTTTCAGTTTATCGGTTTCTTCTTTAATTTTTGAAGCATTTTTACTTTCAAGCGCTTTTTTCAATCCGTCGGTTGAAGGGATTTTCATAAAATCAAGTGCAGTTACCAATGCTTCGTTAATAGCCTGTTGATGATACATCGCATCATGGCGGTGAGCTACAATCGAACGTATTTCGTCGAAGGCCTTCTGGTAAGAATCATCTTTCTTCTCACGTCCCATTGCCAATAACTGTTCTTGTTGCTTTTCTTTGGTATCCAACACTTTCAGGCGAACAAGCCCTTCGTTCATGCCAATGGCATTTTTCCAGTAATTAGCTGAAGAGGCATATTTGCTTGCGTAATGTATGCGCACCGCAGGATCTTTCAGCATTTGTTCCATCAGTACAGCTTGTCTTGCTTCGCGTACATGATGGCGCATGAAGTTGGTGGTTTGCATCCGTTCTTTTACTTCGTCGGCAATCATGTAGCGCCAGTTACGTCCGGGAAATCCCATAACGAAGGTGAAGTCACCCTCTTTTACTCCTGCCAAACTAATTGTCAGGTGTTTTTTTACTTGTAGGGGCACGTTGTCTTTAGAATATTCTGCCGGCTGGCCACTTGGGTCTGCGTAAATGCGGAATAAAGAGAAGTCTCCTGTGTGACGCGGCCACATCCAGTTATCTGTGTCAGCTCCGAATTTGCCAATAGAGGAGGGAGGAGCACCTACCATGCGGATGTCACTGTAGACGGTCTTTACAAACAGATAGTACTTGTTACCGCCATAAAACGGCTTTAGTTCCAGGCGTGTTGCCGGTGTGATTTGGATTTTTTCCGCCTTTACGAAACGGTCGGCAACCGTTGCCAGATATTTGGGAGACAAATAATTGACTCCGTTAGGATCATCATCTTTTTTGAGCTGTTCATTTACATAGTCCGTTACGTCGAGAATACGGTCGATAAAGGTTACTGTCAGTCCTTTGCATGGTAACTCTTCGTTTCGGCTCATTGCCCAGAATCCGTCTGTTAGATAGTCATGATCTACACTGCTGTGTTGCTGGATCGCCCCATATCCGCAATGGTGGTTGGTCAGTACCAATCCTTCTGCTGAGATAATTTCACCGGTACATCCGCCTCCAAAATGCACAACAGCATCTTTTAAAGCTATTCCGTCCGGATTGTAAACCTCTTCAATGGGGATTTGTAATCCAAGGTCCATCATAGCAGCTTCATTCTGCGCTTTCAGGTCAGTAAGCATCCACATTCCTTCGTCGGCACTGATGGTCAGTGCCATCAGTGCGAACGTAGTAGATAATAATTGCTTTTTCATCATTATTCAACAATCGTCATTTCGTTAATCAAATGTCCGCATCCTCCCAGTTTTTCAAGGATAAATAGTACATAGCGAATGTCCAGATTGATACAGCGTTGCAGGTTGTTATCGAAATTGATGTCGCCACTCAGTGACTCCCAGTTACCATCAAACGCACAACCAATCAGTTCTCCATTTTCATTCAGTACCGGACTTCCGGAGTTACCACCGGTAATATCGTTAGTAGACAGGAAGCAAACAGGCATTTCACCATTCGGTAATGCGTAGCGTCCGAAGTCCTTTTTCTCAATCAGCTCTTTCAGTTTGGCCGGGACCACGAACTCACGGTCTTCCGGGTTCTCTTTTTCAAGGATTCCATCGGTTGTTGTGTAATATTTATAATATACACCGTCTTTGGGGCTATATGGCTTCACATTTCCGTAAGTCAGTCGGATTGTGAAATTTGCATCGGGATAAGATGGTGTAGGCAATTTCATTTCACCCAGTCCACGGATATATGTTTTATGTAATAAAGCCAGTTCTTCCGGCAGTTTGCCCATCTGTGCAGCCAGGTTGGTATATTTATCAAATTTAGCACGTGAGTATTGTGTGGCTATATCTTTTTCGATTGCCTTTACAGTTGGCTTTTTGATAAACTTATCAAAATTAGACTGATTTGCTAAAATTGAAGTATTATACATTGCATCCACGTATGCATTGTAGTCTCCTTTATATTCTTTTTCAATCACCTCATAGATAGCGGGACGCTGTCCGGCAGGAACCATCTCTGCATAAAGTGGTAGCAAAGCTTTGGCTACTTTACGATCTACTTCGTGGTCGTAATCTTTATTATGGATGTTGTCAAACACCTCTTTTAATACCGTGATGTTAGCCTGAATATTAGAGTCGTTTTTCTGCTCTAACGCTTCTTTCAGTTTATCCATCACCAGATAAGGACTGCCAAATTCAATACCGCCGAAGAATGTTTCGGTCAGGCAGGTCTGCTGATATTTGATCGGAGAGGTTTTTGATACGGCTTCATTGATCTTAGATACAACCTGCATATAGTCAGTGTTATTTTTTTCTTTGGCGAATTGTGCAAATTTTGCTTCCTGGTCTGCTTTCGTGCCTAAAACATTATTATCGATAATGGCTTTGTTCATACCGATAGAGTTTTTCCAATAATTGCTGGAACCTGCATATTTGTTGGCATATTGAATACGTACTTTGTCGCTGGCATTCATGGCTTCTTTCAGTACGTCCTGACGGGTGCCGCGGATGCGGATACGGGGAGCATTGCTTGCTTCCATACGCTCTTTCACTTCCGATACAGTGAGGTAACGGCTGGTACTTCCCGGGAATCCCATAATCATTGCATAATCTCCCTCTTTCAGCCCTTTGATAGAAATGTTCAGGTGCTTTTTAGTTTTCAAGGGTACATTGGAAGCATTGTATTCTGCCGGTTCTCCGTTGGCATCGGCGTAGATTCTGAACATTGAGAAGTCACCGGTATGGCGTGGCCACATCCAGTTGTCGGTTTCTCCGCCGAATTTGCCGATTGATGAAGGCGGGGCAGCAACCATGCGTACATCCGGATATACTTTCTTATAAAACATGTAGAATTTGTTTCCGGCATAGAAAGGCAATGCTTGCGGAACGATTCCTTTTTTTCCTTTCAGATCACTCTTTTCGAACAATTCCTTGGCCAGTTTATTGAGAAAAGCACTGCTGAATGATTCTGTCTCGGTGATTTCTTTTGCGGCGATTTTGGCATTTACGATATTAGTGATGTCTTCTATACGTTCGATAAATGTAAACTTTAACCCCGGTGTAGGCAGTTCTTTGTCTCTTGAGGTTGCCCAAAAGCCATCTGTCAGATAATCGTGTTCAACAGAACTATGTTGTTGGATAGAAGCGTATCCGCAGTGGTGATTAGTTAATATCAATCCTTCCGGTGAAATGATTTCTCCGGTACATCCCCCACCGAAGATACCTACAGCATCTTTCAGTGAAACTCCGTTCGGATTATACAGGTCTTGGGCTTCAAGTTTCAGTCCCTGTTTTTTCATCATATCGATAGAGTGTTGTTCCTGCATCAGTTGCAGTAACCACATACCCTCGTCCGCCTTTGCGGAACAAACGACCAACGCAGTCAGCGCCAGTAAGTAAAGTTTGAGTCTGTTCATTAGTTTATTAAAAAATTAGTATGATTTGTTGCTTTTCTATTTTAATCTATGATCAATTTGTTTCCTTTGATAGCGTCCATTACATTAGCGGGCGGACGTTGATTCATTAGTTCATTTTTCATAAAGTCCATGTAAGGAGCCACATGTTTGAAGAACTGATGATATCCTTTGCACAGGTAGTTGAGCCCCGGTTCGCCGTTTGCTGTGCGGCTGAAACGATTCTTAGGGCATTCGCCATTGCAGGCAAACAGAAATTCGCATTCCTTACATTGGGTGGGCAGTGAATTCTGTTTCATTTGTCCGAAAGACGTCTGGCGTTCGCTGTACATCATTTCTACCAGAGTCTGATTGTAAATGTTTCCCAATTTGAATTCCGGAAACACAAAATGGTCACATGAATATACATCGCCATTGAACTCCATTACACCGGCATGTCCGCAAGTTTTTGCCATAGAACAGACACCCGGTTGTTCTCCTACCCAGTTGGCAAGCGTAGAGTCGAAAAGTTGGATATAATAGTTACCTACATCTTCTTTCACCCACTCGTCGAAAAGTGTACAGAGAAAGTTTCCCCATTGTTCAGGAGTAACGGAGAATTCAGCTATTTTTCCATCTTCCCGTTGTGTCAGGGATGCCAGATGGCGTCCGTCTTTATGGGGAAAAATTCGTTCCACTATTGGGGCAAACTGAATATAATGGCAATCTAACTCCTTGAAAAAATGATAAAAGTCGAGCGGATAGTCTGCATTAAAATCATTCACTACCGCCATGGCATTCCATTCTACTCCATGCTTTTTTAAAAGATTGATACCATTCATGACTTTCACAAACGATGGCTTTCCAAGTTTGTTCTTTCGGTATTCGTCGTGAAATTCCTGAGGCCCATCTATCGAAACTCCTACCAACCAATTGTTCTCACGAAAAAAATCGCACCACTCGTCGGTTAGCATGGTACCGTTGGTCTGTATACAGTTGTCTATGCTTCTTCCGCGAGCATATTTCTTTTGCAGTTCCATCGCTTTCTTATAGAAAGAGAGTGGACGCATCAATGTTTCTCCTCCGTGCCAGGTGAAGAGTACCTGCGGCATAGTTTGCGAATTGATGTATTGTTCGATGAACTTTTCGAGTAATTCATCACTCATCACATGTTTGGGATTTTCTTGATAAAGTCTGGACTTTTCCAGATAATAACAATAATCACATGCAAGGTTGCATACAGCCCCTACGGGCTTGAGCATTACGTATAGCGGCTTGGCAAAGGGGGCGTAGGTAGTAGACATTTTCTATATTATACGATTACAATTTTACGGGTTAACGGGCTGACTAATTCAATAACTTATTGACTATTTGTCAACTCCGAAAGTGCAAATTTAGATAAAGTAAATGAAAAATCCGTCCTTATATAGATGTTTATAAGGATTATTAAAGAAAAGAGTCTTACAAGTTTTAAATATTGATAAAATGTTTCATTTGCTTACGAATCCGTTGTACCTTTGTCACCGAAAAAGTTGTGTATCCTATGAATAAAGTATTGCCTTTTTTACTTTTGCTTTTTGTTTTCACTTCTTGTAGTCGTAAGTATAAGATTGAAGGCGCCTCTTCTGTAACCAGTCTGGATGGTAAGATGCTTTTTATTAAAGTGCTTCAGAACGGTGAGTGGCTTAATATTGATTCTGCAGAAGTGATACATGGATTGTTTTCGATGAAAGGTAAAGTGGATTCGGTAGTGATGGCTACACTTTATATTGGCGACGAGAGTATCATGCCTTTGGTAATCGAAAAAGGTAATATTCAAGTTTCAATTACAAATACTGAATTGGTTGCGAAAGGCACCTCCTTGAACAATGCACTTTATGCTTTTATTGATAAAAAGAATTCATTAGATATCCAGATAGAAGAGTTGCAACGTAAAGAGGCACGCATGGTGATGGATGGTGCTGACCTGGCAGATATTCATGAACAACTGACTCACGAAGGTGATTCGTTGATGCAGGATATGAATGGTTTTATCAAAAAATTTATTTCCGATAATTACGAAACGGTTTTAGGTCCAAGTGTATTTATGATGCTTTGCAGTACTTTGCCTTATCCGGTTATGACTCCCCAAATTGAGGACATCATGAAAGATGCTCCTTATTCTTTTAAAAATAATAAATTAGTAAAAGATTTTATTACAAAAGCGAAATCAAATATGGAGCTGATTGAAGAGCATCAGCGCATGGAACAAAATGCAACTTTAAATCGTTAAACTTTAAGTTTTTTCCGTATTTTTGCGAAAAACTTAATGAAAATGAACACGCACTTACGATTTGGTTATCTTTTTGTTGTTTTATTTGATCTTTTGGTTGTATCATGTCATTCGACGCCGGATACAGTTGTATTATCATTGTCCCAAGCTGAGAGAATAATGGAATCTGATCCGGATAGTGCTATGACTATTTTAAAGCACATTCCAACTCCTGAAAGCCTTCATGGCAAAGCTCAAGCAGATTATAGCCTACTAATGACTCAGGCTATGGACAAGAATTACATGAAATTTACTTCGGATTCCCTCATTAAATTTGCGGTTGGTTATTATGGCTCTTATACTGAAGATATTGTATCCAAAGGAAAAGCTTTCTATTATTATGGAAGAGTGATGGAAAGTCTTGATAAAGTGGAAGACGCTATGAAATTTTATTTAAAGGCGAAAGATGTACTTCAAAATACTAAGCAGTTTAAGTTGCTGGGACTTGTGACTGAAAAGATTGGAGACTTAAATCGTAGGCAAAAATTGCTTGATACAGCTCTAAATGATTATAAAGAGTCCTTTGATTATTATGCTTCGATACCAGATTCTTTATATATGATTTATGCTTATAGGAATTTGGGTAGGGGATTTTTATATAAAAATCAAATTGATAGTGCTTACCATTATTATGATAAAGCATTGTATATATCAAATCTTAAGAAATCTTCCGTTGTGGGATCAATACTTTTAGAATTAGGAGTAATTCATCGTTCTGCGAAGGATTATGCCGGTGCAGAACAATATTTCTTATCTTTTATAGAAAAAGAAAAAGATCAGGGAAAATTATATTCAGGATATTTGGCTTTGGGAAATCTGTATTTATATATGAATAGATTGAAAGATGCAGAGAAATATCTAGTATTGTGTCTTAGAAGTTCTAATCTTATTATAAAAAGAGATGCATGTGAATGTTTATATGATTTGGAAAAAGAATTGAATAATTTTAAAGGAGCCATTGGTTATAAAGATATAGCTGATTCATTACAATTACTAACTCAAGATATAGATACTCGGAATACTATGGCTGATTTGCAAAGTAAATATGATAGTGAAAAATGGCAGAAAGAAAGTTTACAAGCCAGCATTGAGAAAAAGAACATTCTCTTAATCGGTTCGTTTATAGGCTTTATTGCTATATTGGTTATTGTATATATTTATTATAAATATCGAACTAATCAGAAGTTAATCAGAGATATTAGCCAAAGGATTCGTCAGAATGCTACCGAGATAGAAATGTATCAAGAACAAATACATAGTTATAGAAACTTACAAAAAGAAACATTACGAGATTATAGAAATCAGATAGGAGAATTACAAGGAAAAGTGTCTGTTCTTGAAGATCAGAATAGAACATTATCTGTTCATTTAGTTGAGAAGAAGGGGAATATACCAGATAGTGATGATGGTGATCTTTATGCTATCTACATGCAAGGACTTCGTATACTACTAATGTTGAGAAAGAAAGAGGACATGGAAAATGCCTCTGATAAAAAACAACTTTTGGATGGTGATTGGGATAAGTTATTTCATCTTTCCAATGCTTTACACGATGATTTCATTATACGTATTAAAAAGGAATTTCCTAATTTGACTAAGCATGATATCGAAATTTGTTGCTTGTTGAAATTTGGCATTACACATGAAGTTTTGGGACTCGCTTTTCTAACGACTTCTGAGTCGGTGACAAAAGCTAAAGGACGTTTAAAAAAACGATTAAATTTATCAGTATCCGATGATTTGGATGATTTCCTGCAGAAATATTAGTTTAATTTTATGTTGGTTGTCCGGGTATATACCTCTACTTGTTTGTGCAAATTGTTTATATATAGTGCTTTATGTGATATTAACCCTTGCTGTATTTGTCCGGGTGATTTGTTTTGCTATCTTAGCCAAATGCGCTATATTTGACGAAACCAAAACAAATAAAATATGAAATTGCGTGTTATTTTATCATTGATTGTGGCATTGTTCATTGGACAATCCATGTATGCTATGTCAAATGAAGTTCTTCGTAGACCTATTATCTTGGATGGGGAAATTATTGAGGAAGGAAATCGTTCTATCAATCCACTTATTCCTATTTCTGCAGATATCGATGGTTCTACCTTATTTATTAAGTTCTCAAAGGCTATAGGTAATGTAGATATTGCAGTGAAAGAAATTACTGATGCTAAAAAAGAAGTTTATTCGTCTTCTATGGATGTAACTGTTGCTGGTCAGGTTACTTCGTTCTCTATTGTTGATTTAACTCCGGGAACTTATGTGCTTGAATTTACCAATGCAGCTGGTGGGTATGTATATGGGCAGTTTATTGTAGAATAGTTATTATAATGAAGAGAATTTTATTATCAACATGCGACAGAACGTATACGCAATTAGGTAATCAGGAAGCCTTGGTTTCTTTATTGAAAGGTGCGGGGTATGACGTGAACTATACATCGGAAGTAAGTGAACAAGAGTGGGTAAATTATCCTTTGATTATCGCTTTTAAAGATGAAGAGTATGTTCGTATTAAAGAAATGAATTTACAAAATAATTTATTGTCAGTCAATGAATTAATGGGTGATATTTGTTTGTTGCCCTCTCGTGGCAGATGGACGAATAATGTGAATGATAATGAGAAGAAATCTATTTTAATTTGGGTTAATGAGTTTCATCCTGTATTGAGAGTTTTAGCTCTGTTGAAAGGATATTCCACGTGGAGTACTGCGTCTGTAGTCGATTTGAAATTACGTGATTTCACTCGGGTTGTACAAACCTTCCAAGCGCAGCTATGCCAGACCTCCGAAGTGATGGAGCATGCTTCGAAAGCTGATTTAATCATAAGTGATGGACTTTTCGCTGCTCAAGCTGTTTTAAATTATAAGCCTGTGATTATTGTTGATTCTTATGGTTGGAATGGTTTAGTTACTGATGCTACGTTTATGAGTCAATATGTTGCCGGTTTTACTGCAAAACCTGTTCAGAGTGATAGAGGGTATTTTCCATTATATGATTTATCTATTGCGATAAATAGGGCATTTGAAATGGAGCAGTCTGAGTTGAAAAGTTGCTCTAATAAACTCCTACAGGAGAATGAGCATATGTGTGAGAAGATTCTAAGAGTAGTTTCATCTCGGTGTTAACATTGATGTAACACTGGATTGGGACTTGTTTTTTTATATAGTACTATCATATGTTTTTAGTTTAATTGTTTAATACTTAAATGGTTGCTGTGTGCGGGGTGCGTGATGTATCTCGCACATTTTTTATTCTGTGTGCTTTTAGGGTTCTTATGGAGAGGAAGAAATTAATAAGATAGTCTACAAGAAGTTAACATCGTAATTTTACGAAGTTAACTTCTTGCAATTACGATGTTAACTTCGTAAAGTTACAATGTTAACTTCCTGTTTTTATGTGGTTTTGTCATCTACCAATATATAACATTCTTCGTTTTTTTTGTCTGTTATGATCGTATATTTGCTGCCTATTTCTTCCAAAATTCTTTTTAATTTGTTGATGGCACTTGTCATATTATTGGTTGGATCAGCATTTTGGGGCCAGAATTCTTTCTTTAAATCACTTTTATTTATTCTGTAATTTGGACTGTTTAAGAAAAAAGTTAATATTTTTTGTTGCTGATTAGGCATTTTGATCGGATGGTTTTTGAATAAGACAAAATCTTTTTCAAAAACAAATTGATCCTTTAATGATAACTCTTCTTTTATGGTAGAATTAGTTTGCTTTTCTGTTTCTACACTACTGCCGACTGGTATGGTTTCGATGATATGAGGTGCAGGCGCTGCTGTATCGGCTGCTGGTACTGATGTCTTTTTTCGATATTTCCTATGATACCGTATAAACAGAATGATGATGTAGATGAGAATCAGTTCCACTATTAAATTGATGTAGATATTGGTTTTAGGCATTCGCTTCCACAAAGTTGAGAAACTATAGTCGATATACATGATGTAATCTACATTGACAATTTCATTTTCTAAACGATAGATAATCATTTCTGCATTGTGGGGGATACTACTTGGGGGCTGACTCCATATTTCTCTCTGTAAATGTTTGGAAACAATAATACCGGTATTGATATATCCTTTTATCCCATTTTTGTCTAAATTTTCAACTATTAAGTTCTGTATGTCGGTACTCTGTAAACTGTCCATCATAAGTAAGCCTAATTGGCGTGCGAAGAATATTTCAGTATCCATGTCCTGTATTTTATGTTGATAGGTAAACAGGGTATCTTTTGAGCAGAAAGTACGAGTTTCGTACATGCCTATCTTGTTGGGTGAGTTATTAAAACCGTTTAAAGGTAAATATTTGCTCTTCTGAATTGTATTGTTAATAACTGCTTCTTTCAGAACATTTTCGACTTGTGGCCTGAAAGTTTCTTTTTCTTTCTGAATAAGAGAGTGGATGATTGTATAGGTTGAAACACCTATAGCAATCATAATAAAAAGTATGATGACCCCGATTACTAAAAATATTCTTTTATTCATATTGTCAGATCTTGTGTTGGTGCTGCAAAGTTACTTTAAAAGTTTTAATTTACCACCTTGTTTGTCGTATTAATGATAAAATCAACTGCTATTTTATTGGAACTTAATATATTGATATTTAGACGTCATTAAATAAAATGACGTTATCAATAAAAGTGTTGACGTAGAATATTTGTGCGCTTCTATTTGCTCGCTTATCTTTGCTGATATTTATTAAATTATTGGCGAAATGAAAATAAAGATTTTAGCAGTATTAGTCGTTATTACAGTAGTTGTAGTCTCTATATTTATAAGAGAAAAGAGAGAAGATCCTTCATCATTAGTAATGATGAACATAGAGGCATTGGCGACAGGAGAAGGTACTTCCCCCGCTATGTGTGTCGGATATGGTTCAGTGGTTTGTCCCAATGACGGATCCAAAGTACTATATTATTATTAATTAAGACCTATGAGATACTATCTGACATTTCTCGTTTTTCTGTTGACGTTTACTGCATGTACTTCAGATTCTCCAAAAGATAGGATGTTATATGCTTCTTTTCCGAAAGAAGAGACACTACACTCCAAGGTAATTCAGCTTGATTCAGTTTATATGCGTTATCCGTTTCGGATTCATGTATCCGGTGATCAGGCGGTTGTCTTGGATTTACATGGTAGTGATGTGTATTGTCATCTTTTTCATTACCCTGATTTCCACTATCTGTCTTCGTTTGGCAGGCGGGGAGACTCACCGGAAGAGATGCTTTCAGTAGAAACAGTGAAATGTATAGATGGTTCGTATTGGACTTTAGATGCCAACAAAGGCGAGTTAACTAGGTTTGAGTTTGTTTCGGATAGAGATTCGCTTCTGCGTGCAGAAGCGATCTCTTTCGATAAAGACAGCATTCTGCGTGCTCTCGATTTTGTTGCATTCAATGATACTACTTTTCTAATTCCCGACTATTCGGGAGATAGTCGTTTTTGCTGGGTGAACCGGCAGGGAAAGTTTTTGAAGAAAAGTGGAACAATTCCTTCTTCCAATGAAGAAGCCTTGAAGGAAGCTCGTCCGGCTTTGGCACAAGCTTGGCGTAGTTTTATCGACTACAATCCTCACAATGGTGTGTTGATTGCCGCTACTCAATTAGGAGAGATTCTTGAAATTTATAATCTTCAAAATGGTTCTCATAAAGTCTGTCAAGGTCCAAAAGGGGAGCCGGAATTTAAGTTGGCAGGTGGCTATGCAATTCCTGACGGGATCATGGGATTCTCGGATGTACAGGTTACAGATGATGCTATTTACGCTATTTTTCATGGACGCACATTTAAAGAGATCATGGCGCAACACCAAAAGGAGGGAAGAGCTACAGACGGTGGACAGTATATTTATGTATTTAATCTTGAGGGTGAACCTTTGTGTAAATACACCTTAGATCGTTATATCACAGGTTTCCATGTAGATGAAAAAAATAAGACTATTACAGCGACAGATGTTAATAATGACCAGCCCATTGTGGAGTTCCGCTTTAGTTAAGGTCAAGTGTAACAGGTTCGAAAAGGAGCGGGTAAAGCCGACTTGTCGATAGGGAAGCTATTTCCCCGCTCCTGACAACCTTTAGAAAAGGAAGTTTAACAGGCACAAATATAATAAAAAAAACTGATGAAAAACATTAATGAGGCATTTCGATTTTCTGCCGGAGGGAGCTGGCTCTTCCGAGAAAGGAGGCAGAAAATGTTTAGTCTTTAATTTATATTAATTTGGAAAAATGCAAAAAAAAATATTTGCGATACCGATAGTCGCTGTTGTTGCACTGTTTACAGGTTACAATATTTATCAGGGTCAGAGTACGGAAGCCACTTTGTCGGATTTGGCTTTAGCTAATGTTGAAGCATTGGCTACAGAAGGTGATGAACCTGGTACTCATAATCATGGTCCAACAAGAAATCCTTTCTTAGGAAAAAAATATTGTAAAAATGAGAATCAGGTAGATTGTGCTTATTAAATGTATAGCATATCATAAATACTGATAAAGAGATTTATGATATGCTTTTACTACTTTTTATATAGATGTATGAAGAATAGAATCTTTTATTTATTTTTGATTATAACTTTAGTATTAACAGCTTGTGATCAAAAACTTAAAAACAAGTCAGCGTTAATTAGTAACATTCGTGTTGATTTCAGTGAAGCTTCTTTTGAAAATTTCAAGAGATTAAATGTGGTAGATACAACTTTGTTAATAGCATTAGCAGAAGATGTTGAAAACGATCTTGTTTTAGGACAGTTAGATAAAATAATCATTTTAAATGATACTATTTATATTGCTGATACTTATCTGAAGCGATTGCTTATGTATGATATGCAGGGAAATATATTAGGAAAAATAGGAAATTTAGGTGGGGGCCCCGGAGAGTTTGCTTCTTTATCGGATTTTTGTGTAAAAAAAGATGGGAGCATTTATATTTATGATAGTGCGAGTAACAAAATACTTGTATATGGTAAAGAATCAAATTTTTTGAGAGATTATCCGATATCATTTAAGGCAGAACAATTTCAGGCAACTAAAGATGGATTTCTATTTGGATTGGCTCCATATAATCAGGATGATATGACATTAGGCAAGCAAATAGCGTATACTGATAATGAGTTTGCTCTTCTTGCCACGGCATTGGAATATGATAAAAATATAGATAGCAATTATGAATTTTTCTCTCCAATGATTCCTGTTGGTGATGATGTAATTTACAATCGTGTCATAAATAATAATATATATATATTGGGAAGCAGAGGTGAAAATAAGCAGATTCTTCACTTTGATTTTGGCGATTATAATATTGTTGCGGAGGATTTGAAAGATATCAATGCTCTACTGGATTCGGATAAAGATTATTGCTACATAGCTTGCCCACCGGTTATGATTGATAGTATGATAATGGGGGTTCTTAATAAGAAAGGGGAATTGTATACTTTCATTTATGATCAGAAACGAGATGAAATGGCTTTAAATAGGTTAGCTGATTTTTCTTGTAAGAATATTAATCTTCCGATTACTTCTATGGGGTCTAATTTTTTGGTATCTTATTTTAATAAAGATATATATTCGAGCTATTCTCAATCAGATGAATTGAACTTTGAGTTAAAAAACAAGATAGATCAAGGGGCATTTGTCTTATGTTTGAATAAAATAAGAGGTGAGATATAAGAAGTTTTTTATCTATTTATTATAGTTATGTACAAGATTGCTTTTTATATTATTTCTGTTTTAACAGTGTTTACTTCCTGTACATCCACAGATGTACCTGATAAGATGAGTTTACAACCCCAGGCAATGAATGATAGTCTTTTGACGACTATGCCTGGTGATTTATTGCTGATAGATGATTGTTTAGTATGGTCTGATCCTTTCTCTGATAACAAGTTTCTGCATGTACATCGTTCTTCCGATGGAAAATATATCGGTTCTATGGGGCAGAAGGGAGAGGGGCCGCAGGAATTTGTAAGTCCTTTGATCAATCGCTTTTCCATTAATCGCTGTATTGCTGCTCATGATGCTAACGGGAAAACCAGAGGCTATTTATCTATTGACAGTTTAATTGCCGGAAAAGAACCTTTTATGTCTTTATCAGATTTTGACCGGAATATACAAATGGCTAAACTGGACAAACAACTGTATCTGATTGAAACAGAAAATGGCGAGAACGATTATTTCAAGGTGAGTTCAAATGGGAAAGAATCTACATTTGGAGTCTATCCGGTTCGTGAAGTGAAACAGCATATGGGTACTTATAAAACATACGATAAAGATCGTGGATTGCTTGCTTTTGGTCCTTTTAATTTTTCTTATTTGGCCTTATATAAAAAGGAAGGAGACAATTTTAAGTTATTATGGGAACGTATGCCTGAAAAAGAAAACTATTCTGTTGTTGATGGGGCAATTAGGTTTGATCGTAGTGTGATGGGAGTGAGAGACATATGCATGACTAAAGAGTATATTGTTACTCTGGAGCGCGACCGGGAAGTTGATCCGCTGGATGAAAGGACTGTCGGACGTAATGCAAGTAAATGTCCCCGTACGGTTTTTGTATATGATTATAATGGCAAATTACTGAAAATAGTAGATTTGGGCATGCCTGTAATGCGTATTGCTGCTGACGGACGAAGCAATGCCCTGTATGCGATAGGAGTTAATCCTGATTTTGTGTTGGCGAAATATGATTTATAGAAATTGGCTTGGGGGCATTGGGATAACTTGTGTACTTTTTGTCTCATGTAAACCCGCGGAGGTTGATGTACCTGTTACTTATTGTTCGTCTTTCCTTTTGAAAGATACTACTGTTATGTTTTCTGAAGTAGAGATGAATCCTATACAGGTAAATGCACGGTGTATGGTGTGGGATGGTGATAAGCGGGTATTGGTTCGTACGTCGACTTCAGATTCTATTTATGCCGTGTTTGCTTATCCGGAAATGAGATTTTTAAATTACACAGGTAATCAGTCGGAGTTTGTAACACCATTAGTGGAATATGATAAGGCATTTTCTTTAGTAAATGGAGATTCTTTATATATATATGAATTGACAAATGATAATCAGTTGGAAAAAAAGTCTGTTCATTTTTTATGTAATTGGAATTATAGAAGAGTGTTAGGACTGAAAAGAATGAATGATATATTGTATGTTTATTCAGGTTCTTCTGATGATGCCGGACTAAATGAATTTTTTGTACTGAATGCAGAAACACATACTTTATCTTCAAAGGGACGTTATCCGGAAAGTTCTACCAGTAGATTTAAATCAATATCAGATTTTAAGTTTGCTTATGCGCATGAAATACAGGTAAAGCCCGATGGAGACCGCATATTGGTTTCTTATATAAGGACTCGGCGATTTCGTATTTATGATATAGATTTTAGATTATTGCACGATGTATGTCTTGATTATGCACCTAATAAATATGTTGTGGATGCAGACCCTAATCGTTGGACGACGTTTATTAGAGATTGTTTTGTTACCGATAAATATATTTATTTGCTATGTCCGGAAGGTGAGAAATCCAGTCTGGTTATAGTAGATTGGGAAGGCAGGCCAATAGCGCGTTATCGTTTGGATGAAAAGATATTTTTCTTTTTTATCGATTCCGACCGAAATCTTTTTTGTGGTATTAATTCGAATCATGAGCGGTCCTTTTATTTTCTCGATTTGGATATAAATTAGTAGATATTTATGAAATATTTGTATGTATTGTTAGCTTTTTCCTTTTTGTTTTCTTGTAAAGATGAGAACAAGAAACAAGCGGAGTCTATTTTGAAAGAATGGATGAATAAGGAAATTGTTTTTCCAAAGAAAATGTATTTTAGTATTCAAGGTAAAGAGAATGTTGATTTTCGTATAAAAGACACCGAATATAAGATTGTCGCCTATGTTGATTCTGCCGGTTGCACCAGTTGTAAGTTACATTTATCTAAATGGAAAGAGTTAATTCACTATATGGATTCTGTGCAGCCTGAGCGTGTGCAGTTTTTGTTTTTCTTTTTTCCTAAGAATGGTAGAGATATATATCATACTATGCGGATGGATAAATTTACTTATCCGGTTTGCATTGATACTCTTGATCATTTCAACCAATTAAATCATTTTCCTTCAGATGTAAGATTCCAGACCTTTTTACTTAATCAAGATAATAAGGTTGTGGCAATGGGTAATCCTGTGCAAAATCCTCAAATAAAAGATTTGTATTTAAAGATTATTTCCGGTGGTAAAGCTGATTTAAAAGAAAATCGCACTCAGACCGATGTCGAGCTTGAAGACACATTAGTGGATTTGGGAATTTTCGATTCTAAGAAAGAACAAAAATGTATTTTTACTATACAGAATACCGGTAAGAATCTATTAGTGATTGATGATATCAACACTTCGTGCGGATGTACTACCGTAGAGTATTCAAAAGAACCGGTTCAATCAGGAAAATCGATAGATATAGCGGTAACTTATAAAGCTGAGCATCCGGAGCATTTTAACAAAACAATCACGGTTTATTGCAATTCGGAATCTTCGCCTTTGCAACTGAAGATAAAAGGAGACGCTAAATAAAGGTAAAAATATTGCCGGCTGACGATCGGGTTGTGGTGGACAAATAACCAAGGGGGGCGATTTTGTTCAATGGTTTATTTCTAGGAGTAGTTGGTAAACTTGCTGCAATTCATTGTAAGCCGGCTTTTTAATATAAAGTTAAAATCTATGTTATGAGAAAAATAATCTTTTTGTTGTTCGTAGGCTTTTTGTTTGCATGTAATCGGCAAGCAGAAGATATTCTTCATTCAGGAGAACGTTTGTCAAATAAAGAAATATATTTGGATTCTGTAGTTGTTGATGCTAGTTATACTAGTGGTTGGGGAAATTTTTATTTGGTTGATTCTATTATAACATTTGCTGATACATATTATTCTAAGTTTTATGACTATAAGGCTAATTCTGGAGATTCTATTGCAGAGTATTTTAGAAAAGGAAATGGTCCTGGAGAATTAAATGAGTTTATGTTTGCCTATCCTGTTCGTAATAAAAAAGAACAGTGTTTAATTGTTGATAATTCAATCATGCTCCATTCTTTTAAACGGTGGGACCATGAATTGTTTCATCATGGGAAAGTTGATTTTGGTTGGGATGGGATATGTAAAGATTATGAGTCTCCAAGAGTTTATAATATGATATATTTAACTGATTATGGAGTTGATTTCTACTATCTGAATGATTCTATTCTAATTTTCCCTGTAAATTTAGTAGATCGTTTTGTTTCAGAGAAGCAGATAGGGTCAGATCGTTATGACAAATTGCATATTTTTGGTGAGTTAAATGTAAATACTATGATGGTTGAACGTGTTACAGGGAAAATGCCTGAAATTTATCATGAAAAACCTATACCGCATTTTGAGTCTTTTCGTTTTGCAATGAAGGGAGATACTGTGTATGTGAATCATTACGTGGATTCGTTAATTTATGTGTATTTATATCCGGATAAGCTTATTTATACTATGGGGTTTGAAGGTAGGAATATTAATCGTAACTATACACAGACTACGGAGCTTGATGAGGGAAAGACATTTATGAAAGATTATAAAACTGTTGGCTCAAGTGCTGGATTAGATTATGTACCGGAAACTAACATGTTAATTCGAACTTATGTGAAAGAAAGGATTACAAGAAAAACTGGAATACAGTTTTATCAAAACTCAAACATGTTGGCTGATGTGGATATGCCTGATTATTTTATGTTTCTTGGATATAACAACGGTTGGTACTATGGAGTACGTAAGTTACCTTTGGAAACGGAAAATGATATACGTTTTGTTTTTTATAAATTTCGAATAGAATGAGAACTTTTTTTACATAAATATCTTATTAGTGCTATTGTGGATTGATGCCTTGCTAATTATTTGATAATCAAGAAAGTATATAAATTTATATACTTGTTATGTCTGGAAAGAAGAAAATTATGATGAAGACCTATTTGCTTTGCGGATTATTGGGTGCTGTTGTCTGCTGTTCTTGTACGGAGAACAAGCGACTGAAGTATGCTTTGGAGTTTGCCGGAGAGAATAGGGGAGAACTTGAGAAAGTTTTGGAACACTATAAGGATAGCGGGCTGAAACAGGATGCCGCACGATTTCTGATTGAAAATATGCCTCGTTATTTTAGTTATGAAGGGTGGCAGTTGGATACTTTAAAAGCAATTCATGCGGCTACAGTACATACGGATGGTTGGGTAAATAAGGAAGCTCGTAAAAAGTGGGAGCATTTCTCTTATCGGACTTTAAAAAGGGTATATGATGCTAAAGTAATTAGAGCTGAGTTCCTGATTCATCACATTGATCAAGCATTTGAGGTTTGGGAAAAACGACCTTGGAATAAATATTTGCCGTTTGATGATTTTTGCGAGTTGATTTTACCGTATCGGGTCGGGGATGAACCTTTAGAGGAGTGGCGTAGTTGGTATAAAGAGCGTTATGAATCTATATTGGATTCACTCTACCAAGGGACAGATGTTGTGGAAGCTACTGATTGTTTGGGAGCCTATTTGCGTCAGGAAAAAGATTTCAGGTATAGTGTCGGGCTGGAACTACCGCATCTGGGTGCAGGATTTTTGCTGGCCAATAGGGTTGGAAGTTGTGAGGCTTCTTGTGATTTTACGGTTTATGTCTTACGTGCTCTGGGTATTCCCGCCGCTACAGACATTTATCATTATGGTCCTGGGAAAGGGGCCGGACATGTTTGGAATGTATTGAGGGATACAACAGGGGGATATGTATCTTTCTGGTTTATTCAGACTAAAGTGGAACGGGGAGGAAATGATAAACGTGAAAAAGGGAAGGTGTACAGGCAATGCTTTGGAGCGCAGCAGGAAAAGATATCGGGTATCCGGCGTGATCAGTCGGTTCCGTTCCCACTGAAAGATCCGTATCTGAAAGATGTGACTGATGATTATTTTCCGGCAAACCAGGTTGAAATCGAAATTGATTCTCAGGTTAACAAAAAATACATTTGTTTAGGCGTGTTTACGTTGGAAGGGTGTATGCCAATAGATATTACATTGCAGAAAGGAAACAAAGCTACATTTACAAATGTGGAACCGGGCATTTTGTTTCAACCACTTTATTTTAATGGCATGAAGTGGGTAGCGGCCGGATACCCTTTTCTTGTGGATGAAAAGGGAGAGGTGAAGTATCATAAGCCTGATTTTTCCAAAAAAGAAAGTATGGATCTGAATCGTAAATTCTTGTTACGGCAATATCTGAAAGATTATCTCAGTGCTGTGGTGGGAAGTAAGATAGAAGGGGCTAATCATTTGGACTTCTCGGATGCTTGCCTGCTGTATCAGATAGTAGATACTCCTAAGGTAAGCTATCAGGCAGCTTATCCGCCATCGGAAAAGAAGTATCGGTATATTCGTTACACATCACCTCCCGATAAGCCACTTCAACTGGCTGAACTACAGTTGTTCCGAAATTCAGATGATCAAGAGAAGCTTTCTGCGAAAGTTGTTGGTGGCAGTCATACTTTTATTGCGGATGACCGGTTCGATAGTTTAAAAGTGAATGATGGCGATGGGCTGACTTTTTTTCTCACCAAAGAAAAAGGAGCTTTTGTGGCACTTGATTTAGGGAAAGCGGAAAAGATCGGAAAGATTGTCTATATGCCTCGTAACGATGATAACTTTATTCGGTTAGGAGATCAGTATGAGTTGTATTATCAGGATGGGTTTAATGGTTGGATCTCGTTGGGTAAGCAAGTGGCTACAGAATTAACATTGCATTATGATAATATTCCCCAAAATGCAGTGCTTTGGCTCCGAAATTTATCAAGAGGAAGAGAGGAAACTGTATTTCGGAACGAAGAGGGCCGGCAGGTTTTCTTTGTGAAGTGGTAGAAAGATGAAAATATCAGACCATAAAAAGAAAGCTATGTTGATTTTCTTTGTCGGATATGATACAAATGCTCAAATGACCTGAATTTACTGCTTTTTGACCTGTAATTGTCCCTTAAAGCCCTTTTTTTTCTCAAACTTTGTGGTGTAAAGCTGACATAAAAGTTTGATGATCATGAAAAAAAGATTGAGAGTTCGTGGAATTTTATGGGTGATTTTATTGATAACTGTATCAAGTTGTATAGAATCTGATAGGATTATGCATTATGCTCAATTTGAGCATACCATAAATTTGAAATCCGATAGAATACAGGTTCCTTCGGTGTTATTGTATCCACGGAGTTTAGTTTTATGTGATAGTAATCTGATAGTATTCAATGAAAAAATGGATACTATGTTTCAATGCTTCCATTTGCCGGATTTGACTTTTCAATATAGTTTTGGAACACAGGGGCAGGGACCGAATGATTTCGTTCTCCCTTCTATTACCCCTGTGAAATATCAAAAGAATGGATTTGTCATGTTAGACGGAATTAACCTGAAACATATTAGTGTTGAGAAAGATAAAGCTACCGTACAGACTTCGACTTTAAATTATGGATTTAATTGTTTTAATGACTTGATAAGTATTTCCGATAGCAGCTACTGTTGTAATGGCGGCTTTGAGAATGAAAAAGAATTTAGGTTTCTTTATCCTGACGGAAATCATGAATCATGGGGAGAATATCCCGAAACAGAGGAACGTTTCGGATCTGTTTTGGGCAGGAATCAAGCGTATATAAAGATGACCGTCGCCAAGCCTGATAAGAGTTGTTTCGTTTCGTTCTACCAACATATACGCCGTTTCAGAATTTATGGCCAGGATGGAAAACTAAAAAGAGATGTAATTTTAGATCTTTTCCCGGGACAGGAATGTCCGGAGGTAGATGATAATATGAGGCTTATACATCCTATATGTGTGTACACGACGGATAATTACATTTATACGTTAAATTTGGATATGACAACAGAAGATGTAGAGGATAGGAAAACAACCCCTAATATTCAAGTCTTTGATTGGGAAGGGAAACCACTCATACAATATAAACTCGACTGTTTTATTAACACTTTTGCTGTTGATGAAGTTGCACATAAGATTTATGGCGTTTTTGTGGAGGACGAAGATCATATTTATGTATTCAATTTACCCCAGTTATGAAATTGACAGCTTTGCTTCTTTTAAGTTTTTTATTTTGTGCTCAGGTTGTTGCGCAAGTTTCTCAACCCCACGGAGATCTTTTGCGTGGTGAGACGTATGTGATTGAAGTGCCTAAAGGATGGAATCGCCCTTCTGCTGTGCGTTCCTGTGATGAACCTTTGAGGCGTACAAGAGAAGGGTATGAAACGACAAAGTTTATGAGGGTATATTCTAAGCGTAAAGATCGTTGTGGTTCTGTTTTGACTATTATAGAAGTACAAAACTGTAAATGTTATCAGGAAATATTTGAGAGGGACAGTGTTTCGGCATTAGCAGATGCTACTCGGGTAAAGGTTATATATAGATCGATTAATGGTAGAAAAAAGATGATTGTCTCTTCTTATAAAGCCGATCGCCATCCGGAAACTAATGAATTATCAGCGCTACAGAAAGTCGAATGGTATTTGCAAGGGAATAAATGCGTGTATTATATTAGTTTCTCATCCTGTTCTATGTTTCTGGAGTTACTTCCACAGGTCAAAGGGATTGTAGCATCGTTAAAGGAAATCTGAGCGGAATTGATAATTTAGTATAGTATAAATATAGCATTTTATTGGTATTATGATAATGATTAGGAGTTTTGTATTTGTAGTTTTATTGGGGATAGTTGTAGGTTCTTGTCAGCAGGATAAGAAAACTGTAATTCATAGAACTGATGATTATACATTAGTAGCGAAGGAAGATAAATGTTTTCCGTTGGACAGTGAAACGGTTCAATTATCAGATTATTTACAATTGATCTATATGGATGGAAAACTGGTTTTTTCGTTTATAAATAACTATGATAACTCGATTGTACTGTATGATTACGGGACTGTGAAAAATATGGGTAAGATTAAGTTTGAGCAGGAGGGCTCGAATGGAGTTGGCAGTATTACTTCATACTTGTTTTTGAATAAAGATTCGATTTATTTGTATGATAGGATGACACGTTATCTGTACCTGACGAATGATAGTAGTCATGTGAAAGATAAGAAACGAATAGACATTGTCAGACGTTTGAAAGGAGATTCCATTTTTGCACCTTCTGAATTGTTTCCGCGTACAAATTCTCCTATTTTAAAAATAGGTGATGAATTGTTGTTGTCCGGAACTCTTTTTTATGAATTTGAGGGTGAGAATGATTCAAATCGTCCTGTGATGGCTTTCTATAATTTGCAGAAGAACACTCTTAGATATTCTGATAGTTATCCATCTATGTACCATTCGGGAAATTGGGGAGGAAGTTTTACATATCGTTTTCCTTATTATACCTTGTCTCCTAATAATGAACTGGTTATTAGTTTTGCTGCCGATCATAATATAAGAGTACATCATGTAGACTCACTGCAATATCATGAGTTTTATGCCGGAACCAAAGAAGATATCGTTATTGAACCAGTTGAGAAAAGTCTTGATTTCGAACATTTTTCTCCAGAAGCCGATAGAGATCACTATGTCCATAGTTTGAATTATGGATGCATTCACTATGACTCATATAGAGAGGTTTACTATCGTTTGGCAGGACATCCAGACAGTAGTATTGATCCTAAAGAGGGGGTGCTGCGCAAACCAATGTCAGTGACTATTTTAGATAAGAACTTTCAAATTGTGGGAGAAACAATGTTACCCCAAGAACTTTATTTATTAAATCAATGTTTTGTCGGTCCGGATGGATTTCACATTCAAGTGGAGTCAGAGGATGATGATATAATGCGTTTTAAAACATTTGGACTATTAAAATTATGAGGAAACTGGATATCGTATGGAAATATTGTGATTATATCTAATGTGGGCTGTGGTGGATGTATTTCGGGGTCAGAGGCTTTTTTGAAAAGGAATACAAATGATAGTATCTTTTTTGTTTTTACGAATATTTCATCTTTGAAAGCACTGCGTTTAAGAATGGGGGATAAGCTTCAGCAGAAAAATGTATATGTGGACGAAAATAATGATTTCTTGTTTAACGATGAGCGGATTGATAGTTATCCTGTAGTATTGCAGGTTAGCAATCCTAAAAAAGTAGAGTGGGATTTTTTGGAGTCAGGGAACAGTTTTGAACAAACTATCCATATCCACAACGAAGATTATTCTAAAATGATATCGAAAATATTACTTTGTTAACACGCTTATAATAAGGATGTTATGTCTTTATTCTGCATCGTTATCTGAGCCCGTGTACCCGGGCTTGTGAGCCTGTGTACCCGGGCTTATGGGCCTGCATACCTGGGCTCATGGGCACAGGTATGCGGGACGGGATAAAGAAAAGACCATTTTCACTAAAGATAGCAAGAAAAACAAAATACAATAATAGACATAAACAGATAAGAAACTAACTATATGTATGTGCATATCAGATATTTATGGCTTATTTATTCCTTAAAAACGGAGGTGGAAGATGGAAGATGGAGGTGGAAGATAAATGGCTTAAAAACACGATCTTCCACCATGTTATTATATTGATTATTAGTGAATTAAACTTAAAATGGTGGAAGATGGAAGATCGAAATGCGTTTTTTGTAGGAAAGTGTCTTTTCACCACAGGATTGCACAATACGGAAACCTTCTTAATCTTTTGTTTCAATCATTTTTAAACAGGATCTAAAACATTTGGTAATGTTTTTACGAATAAGATGTGTTTATAATTTAAAATGTATTATTTTTGCGAGTATAGAAAAAATATCATAATATGTAGCCTTGACTAATATATGTGGAAGAAGTTGTTATTGTATGTTTGTTTAATAACTATTTTGTGTTCTTGTCAGAAACAACATAGTGCTTATGCACCTCCTACGTTTCCGGAAGTAAAGAACATACATGCTCATCGTTTGTCGGACGAACTGCTGATCAGCTATCCTTTGGATATGGCTGTTAGTGAGGACTATATCTTTATATTGGCTTTGGTTGATAATACATGGTTGCAAGTATATGATAAGAGCACAGGCCAATTGCTTGGAAGTTTTGTAAGAAGGGGACAGGGACCGGGTGAAGTGACTACTGCAAACATGTGCTATTATGATGCACGTGAAAAGAAAATTTCGGTGTATGATGAATCTTCTATGAAGTTATTGACTTATCAGTTTGATAAAGAGGATGATAATTGGGGAGCATTGATAGAAGAACAGCCTTTTTATAATTTAGGAGCTACAGTACGCCGGGTGTGGGGACTTCGGGATGATAAATTTCTGGTGGATGGTCAGTTGGGAACAAAGTCGGATCAACAAAAACGTTTTCAGATATTGGCCGATACTGAAGTGTCGGCTGATTATAACGATTTTCCTATAGATACTCCGGAAGAACGTTCCGTTTGGTTATCACCTGCAATTGCGGTATCTCCGGATTGTAAAAAAATGGTTGTAGGAACTTTATATGGAGGAGTCCTTGAATTATTTGATTTATCAAAAGGCATAGAATTAAAAGCTATCCGAAAATTTTATCCTCCGGTTGTGCAATATTTATCCGGAACTATCCAAAGCACAGGGGAGACTGTTTGGGGCTTCTCTGCGTTATGTGCCACGGATGAAAAGGTTTATAGTGTATTTATAGGTGACAAGAATCCCAATTTATTCAATAACTTATCTGTTTTTGATTGGGACGGTCGGGAATTAATCAAATATAATACTGATTGCCTCATTCTGAGAATTTGTGCTTCAATCCGGGAACCTAATAAACTTTATGGGATTGCTTTTTCTAAAACCCGGGAATTTTATTTGGTCTCTTTTACTTTCGATTCTTGACAGGAGATCGTATTAAAATATATATGTAGATATGAAGAAAGAAGTTTGGGTGAAACTGGTGAAACGAATCGGAAACTGGATTGTGAATATCTGTTTCTATTCTTGTGTGGCTTTTGTAGCCTGGATGGTATTACAGGTATTTTGCTTGACTTCTTTCAAGATCCCTTCAAACTCGATGGAACCAGCCTTACTTTCGGGAGATAAGATATTAGTGGATAAATGGACCGGAGGGGCACGACTGTTCAATATCTTTGCATCGTTACGGGGTGAGGACGTTCCTATCTATCGTCTGCCGGGCTTTGGCTCGTTTAAAAGGAACGATGTGCTTGTATTTAATTTCCCTTATCAGGATGGGAGTGATAGTATCGGATTCGATATAATGAAGTATTATGTGAAGCGGTGCATTGCTCTTCCGGGAGATACGTTGGAAATACGCAGGGGATATTATCATATCAAGGGGATAAAAGACAGTTTGGGGAATGTGAAGGCACAACATCGGATTTCCCGGGTCAGAAGGGAGGATTCGCAAGGGATTGTGATAGATGCTTTTCCGTGGGACGGGCGTTTGGGATGGACCATTCAGGAGTTCGGTCCTCTTCCGGTGCCGGCAAAGGGGCAGGTAGTGAAGATTGATACGTTGTCCCGTTTACTTTATGGAAGATTGATTCATTGGGAACAGAAAAAGAGATTGCAACAAAAGGGGAATTCAGTTTGTCTGGGCGATAGTGTGATAAGAGAATATAAGTTTATGGAGAATTATTATTTCGTATCGGGGGATAATATGGAAAACTCAAAAGATTCCCGCTACTGGGGCATGCTGCCCGAATCATATATTGTGGGAAGAGCATTTACGATATGGCGTTCGGATGATCCTTTGCGTGAAAAAATTCGTTGGGATAGGGTATTTAAAAAAATAAAATGACGGAGATGAAGGTAGATTATATACATATTATACTCCGTGGGGGACTTTTAGCGATAGTGTGCACATTGCTGTCTGTGGTATGGGTAAATGATCCGATGCTTCCGGCAGGTGAACTGTCCGGACAATGGGCTTATCTGGCAAAGGCCGCTATGGGGGCTGCTACAGGACTTTTGTTGTTGGCCTTTGTCTATTATAAAAAGAGGTATGATATGGGGAGGGATTTTTATCAGGTAGTTGTCTGGAGTCTTATAGCGTTGGCTGCTTCCGAGGCTGTTTATGGATTAAGACAACTTTATGGTTTTACTTCTTCCCATCATTCTCTATACTCCCTGACCGGGTCTTTTTTTAATCCGGGGCCTTATTCCGGTTATCTGGCCATGGTCTTTCCGCTTTGTCTGGATCAATGGCTAAAATTGCGAAAAAGGATAAATAAAAACTGGATCGAGTGGACCGGATATTATGGGGCATTGGCAGTATTGTTTCTTATACTTTGTGTGCTTCCGGCAGGTATGAGCCGTTCGGCATGGTTGGCTGCCATTGTTTCCGGTATTTGGGTATATGGTGTACATAAGTCCTGGCCGATACATCTGAAGAGGATATGGATGCGTAAAAGAGCAAAGATGGTGGCAATTGCTTCAGTTTTGTGTATAGTTGTGCTGGTTGGAGGAGTTTGTCTGTTTTATCTGAAAAAAGATTCAGCCAGTGGACGATTGTTCATGTGGAAAATCAGTACGCAGGCTGTTATGGAAAAACCATTTACAGGCTATGGTCAAGGGAGTTTTGCACTTGCATACGGGACAGCTCAGGAAACTTACTTTGCAAAAGGAGATTATTCTCTACGTGAAGAACTGGTGGCAGGAAGTCCGGAGTATGCTTTTAATGAATATTTGCAGATTGCAGTCGAACGGGGAATTCCGGTTTTGTTCTGTTTCTTGGCTTTTGTTGGTTTTTGCCTGTGGCGAGGTGTCGGCTTGAAGCGTTTAGGCGTATGTGGTGGAATAATCTCGTTGCTGGTATTTGCTTTTTCTTCTTATCCGATGCAGTTGCCCGCCTTTGTTATCTCTTTACTGGTTTTATTGATGGCTTGTGTCGCAGATCGTTTTCTTGCCTGGCAACTGGTCTTTGTCTGTGTATTGGGGATTTCCGGATACTATTGGCAGCAGGCGGACGTATATAAAGAGTGTAAAGACTGGGCTAATTGTCGCATGTTATATCAGGCAGGAGCTTATCAAAGTGCCAAAGAAGGCTATGAGCGTTTATATCCGAAGTTGAAGAAAAGAGGGGCCTTTTTATTTGAGTACGGGCATTGTTTGCATAAATTAAAGGAGGCGGATGCTTCAATTTTATTATTAAAAGAGGCTTCTACCCGAAGTTGCGATCCGATGATACTAAATATTATTGGTAAGAATTTTCAGGAAAAGGGGGAATATGCTGAAGCCGAAAAATGGTTATTACGTTCCACTCATTTATTGCCGGGCCGGATTTATCCATATTACTTGCTGGCAAAACTGTATGCTGTTCCTGAGTATTTACAACGGGATAAATTACAGAAAATGGCGGAATTGGTCTTGACTAAAGAACCTAAAGTGCAGTCGACTGCCGTAAGAGAGATGAGAGAAGAAATTAGGAAGCTACTTGTAAATGTAAGTAACGAAAAAATCGTAAAAAGCAGAAAAGTAAATGATTAATATGTTTTAAATGCAAAAAAAAGTCTGCTTTTTCTTTTGGCATTTTAAATATTAGCAATTATATTTAGGGTCTCGATTGAGGTCATTCCGGCTTTGGTTTCAATGCCGGCTATATTTGTTCTCCGGAAATAGGATATCAGATAAGCAGGTTTCTACCGTGAAGAGGAATGAGTATAATAGTGAGAATAGAGGATGAAATGCGATAGGATTATCTGATTTTTTACGGATTAACCGGGGTGAAATGTTTTTTGTCCACCTCTGTTAGTAACGTAAAAATCGTAAATAGCAAATTATCAATGTTTTAATGACGGTGCGCCAGTAGGATTTAGTCCGCCATTTATTTAGTGTGTTAGAAAATAACCAACTATATTTGCAACCATAATTAATAGAGAAAAGTTTAATAACATTATGAAAAACCAATATCCCTTCTATACGCTTTGCCTGGCATTGGCAATGCTGACAGCTTGTTCCGGTGAGAAGAAAGAAAGTGCTTCTGAAAAAGGAGTGGAAACTGTGTTGCCCGACACGAAAAATGAAGTATCCGTTATGACCTTGAAGAAGCAGGTATTCAACCATGAACTGGTGAGTAATGGAAAAGTATCTGCCAAGGGAATGGCTGATCTGAGATTTGAAAGTGGTGAGGTGATAGCTCATATTTGGGTGAAGAACGGAGACCGGGTGCAGAAGGGACAAAAGTTGGCAGAGTTGGATAAGTTCAAACTTGACAATCTGTTGTCACAGGCAGAAGATGCTTTGAAAAAATCCGAGCTCGAGTTGCGTGATGTGCTTATCAGTCAAGGTTATCCGGCAGATGATATCAGTCAGGTACCCGAAGAAACCATGAAATTGGCGAAGGTGAAGAGTGGTTATGACCAAAGTAAATCGCAATATGAAATGGCAAAATACAATGCAGAGCATGCTACATTGATAGCACCTTTTGCCGGGGTAGTTGCTAACTTGTTTTCGAAGCCTTATAATCTGGCGAATACTTCGGAAATATTCTGCACGGTGATCGATATGCAGGGAATGGAAGTAGACTTTACCGTGCTGGAAAGTGAGTTGCCTTTAATAAAGAATGGAGATAAGGTGGTGATTAAACCTTATTCTGATGCGGCGACAGTACATGAAGGAAATATATCGGAAATCAATCCATTGGTGGACGATAAAGGAATGGTGAAGGTGAAAGCTCGGGTGAACGGGGCAGGCAGACTGTTTAGCGGAATGAATGTGCGTGTCAGTGTGCACCGTTCGTTGGGAGAGCAGTTGGTGATTCCTAAAAGTGCAGTGGTGCTTCGGTCGGGCAAACAGGTTGTGTTTACTTTGAAAGATGGAAAGATGGCTCAGTGGAACTATATTCATACCGCTCTGGAAAATGCTGACAGCTATAGTGTTGCCGATGGACTGACAGAAGGAGATACTGTAATTGTAACCGGAAACATCAATCTGGCACACGAAGCTCCGGTCACTATCATTGAATAAGGATGAATCACTAACACAAAACAATTATGATTAAATTCCTGATACAACGTCCCATTGCCGTATTGATGGCTTTTACGGCTTGCTTCATAGTGGGGTTGGTGACGTATTTCACGTTGCCGGTATCGTTGCTGCCGGATATCTCTATCCCAGAGATTACCGTACAGGTAGCAGCGAAGAATACTTCGGCACGTGAATTGGAAAACACAGTAGTGAAGCCTATCCGCCAGCAATTAATTCAAGTGGCTGCTTTGAAAGACATGTCCAGCGAAACACGTGATGGTGCAGGTATTATCCGGCTTAATTTTGATTTTGGTACCAATACGGATTTGGCGTTCATAGAGGTCAATGAAAAAATTGATGCGGCTATGAATTATCTGCCAAAAGATACAGACCGTCCGAAGGTGATTAAGGCCAGTGCAACCGATATTCCGGTGTTCTATCTGAACCTGACCCTGAAGACGGACAGTGCTTATGAAGAGACAGATCAAAGGGCATTTCTGAATTTATGTGAGTTTTCCGAATCGGTCATCAAGCGCCGTATCGAACAATTGCCCGAAGTGGCAATGGTAGACGTTACCGGATTATTGGAAAGACAGTTGCAGATTGTGCCTGATATGGACAAACTGGCTATGCTCGAATTGTCTATTGAAGATATTGAAACGGCTTTGGCACAAAACAATGTGGAGCCGGGGAGTATGACTGTGCGGGATGGATACTATGAATACAACATTAAATTTTCTACTTTACTTCGTACCTCGGAAGATGTGGAGAACATTTATATCCGGAAGGGAGACCGTATCATACAGTTGAAAGAATTCTGTCGCATAGCGGTGGTGCCGGTTAAAGAAAAAGGAGTATCCGTTTCGAACGGAAAGAGAGCGGTGACTCTTGCCATCATTAAGCAAGCTGACGAAAACATGGATAAAATGAAGGAGGCACTGTCGGAAACGATGGACTATTTCAAAAAGATCTATCCGGATATCGAGTTTAGTGTGAGCCGAAATCAAACTGAACTGCTGGATTATACGATATCCAATCTCCAGCAGAATCTTTCACTTGGTTTCTTCTTTATTTGTATTGTTGCCGTACTGTTCCTGGGCGATATCAAATCTCCTTTTATTATTGGACTGAGTATGGTGGTATCCATCGTCATCAGTTTCTTGTTTTTCTACTTGTGTAAGATGTCTCTCAACATCATCTCCCTGTCCGGATTGATCCTTGCATTGGGTATGATGATCGACAGTTCGATTATTGTAACTGAAAATATATCACAATACCGGGAAAAGGGCTATTCGTTGAGGAGAGCCTGTGTGGCAGGAACAAGCGAGGTGGTAACTCCTATGCTTAGTTCTTCTTTTACGACAATTGCCGTATTTGTGCCTTTGGTATTTATGAGCGGTATCGCAGGTGCTATTTTTTACGATCAGGCCTTTGCCGTAACGGTAGGACTGATGGTTTCATATTTTACAGGTATCATGTTGCTTCCTGTTTTGTATATGTTGGTCTATCGTACCGGAATAAAAGGAGGCCCGAAATGGCTGAGGCTGAAGATTAACAATCCGTTGAAAGAACATACCTTGGATCGTTTCTATGATAAAGGAGTCGATTGGGTATTTAGCCATAAAACGCTGAGTGTACTGTTCTGCGTTATTTCTTTCCCGCTATGTATTTTCTTTTTCTTCTTTATTGATAAGGAGAGAATGCCGGACATCGATGAAAATGAATTGATCACCCGTATCGAATGGAACGAGAACATCCATGTGGACGAAAATCAGCGTCGTGTAGACGAGTTGTTCCGTGAGTTGCAGGGGCAATCTGTAGAGCAGACGGCCTCCATCGGGCTGCAGGATTACATCTTAAATCGTGAGCAGGAGTTGTCGTCATCAGAGGCAGAACTGTATTTTAAGACAGAAACTTCGAAGGAGATTGCTCCGTTGCAGTCAGAGATTTATAAAAGGCTGAAAGAGCGCTATCCCTTGGCGGTAATTTCGTTTTCTCCACCGGAGACTGTTTTTGAGAAACTGTTTGTGACAGGGGAGGCTGATATTGTGGCCGAGTTGTATGCCCGTAATAAAGACAAGGCACCCGAACCTGGTACCTTACGCGGACTGGAACAGACGTTCAGGCAAAAAACGGGAATACCTCCGACGGGTATTGCTTTCGAAAATCAGTTGAATCTTAGCATTAACCAGGAAAAGTTATTGTTGTATCAAATCTCTTATAATGAACTGTACCGGGTGCTGAGAACTGCTTTCAAAGAGAACAGTGTAGCTATGTTGCATTCTTATCAACAATATCTGCCTATCAGCATTGCAGGAGACGAAAAAACGGTCAATCAGGTTTTGCAGGAAACATTGATTCAGACCCAGCCGGATAGTAAGACGGGAGAGGTGAACTTCATCCCCTTGCGTGAGTTGATAAAGGTTACTCCCGCCGAAGATTTAAAGAGCATCACGGCCGGAAGAAACGGAGAGTATATTCCTTATAAATTCTATGGAGTGGAGGATGCCGAACAATTAATGACTGAGGTGAAAGAAGTGACTAATGAAACAGGAGATTGGGACATCGGCTTTTCCGGTAGTTTCTTTTCCAATCAGAAGATGCTGGACGAGTTGGTCGTGATTCTGTTTATTTCATTGTTGCTGATGTATTTTATTTTGGCAGCCCAGTTCGAGAGCTTTATGCAACCCTTGCTGGTGTTGATGGAAATACCGATTGACGTGGCGTTTGCATTGGTACTGCTCTGGATATGCGGACATACATTGAATCTGATGTCGGCCATCGGGTTGATTGTGACTTGCGGTATCGTGATCAATGACTCTATCCTGAAGTTGGATGCTATTAATGAATTGCGTAAAGAAGGGGTACCTTTGCTGGAAGCCATTCACGAAGCCGGGCGCAGAAGGTTACGTCCGATCATTATGACATCATTGACCACCATCTTCGCAATGGTCCCGTTGCTGTTCTCGTACGACCTTGGATCCGAGCTTCAGAAGCCGCTTTCCATTGCCATGATTGGTACCATGACGATCGGTACACTGGTGAGTTTGTTTATCATCCCTTTACTGTACTGGTTTATTTATAGAAATAAAGTAAAACGATAGATATGAAGAAAAGATATTATATAGTAATGGCAACTTTGCTGCTTGGAGTTTCTGTAGCGAAGTCTCAGGATCATATAAAACTTGATTTGCAGAAAACGATACAATTGGCCAATGATAGTTCACTGGAAGCATTCCGCACACAGAATATGTATCTTTCCGGTTACTGGGAGTACCGGACTTACAAGGCCAACCGTCTGCCGAGCCTTACTTTGAATATGACTCCCGCCGAATATAACCGGGATATTACCAAGCGATACGATTCGGAAAATGACTTGGATGTTTATCGTAGCCAACAGTCGTTTTATGCTTCCGGTAATCTGGCTATCCAGCAGAATTTCGACTTGACGGGTGGTACTTTCTATCTGCAATCTCAATTGGGATATATGCGCAGTTTTGGCGGAAGTAAGTCGACACAGTTTACCAGTGTGCCCATCCGACTGGGATATTCACAAAGTCTGGTAGGATATAATTCGTTCAAGTGGGAAAGAAAAATAGAACCCCTTAAATACGAGAAAGTAAAGAAGGAGTTTGTATATAATGTGGAGGCTGTATCCGTGCAGGCTACTACCTATTTCTTTAACCTGGCAATGGCGCAGGCTGAATATAATCTGGCCAAAGAGAATATGGTGTCGTCGGATACGTTATACAGCATTGGAGTACAGCGTCAGAAGATAGCAGCCATTTCGAAGGCGGACCTGTTGACATTGAAACTGGACGTGGTAAATGCACGCAATACATTGCAAAATAAAGCGAGTGCCCTGAAACGTGCTATGTTTTCTTTGGTTTCTTTCCTGAATTTGGATAAGAATACGGTTATTGATATCGATTTGCCCGTACGTCCGCAGGAATTGGTGATACCTGTGGATAAGGCTTTGCAGATGGCACATGAAAACAATCCTCAGCTACTGGGATTGAAGCAGAATGTACTTGAAGCCGAACGCAATGTGGATAAAACCAAAAAAGAATCACGTTTTAATGCGAGTGTGAACGCCAGTATCGGTTTCAACCAGGTAGCTGATAACTTTGGGGATGTGTATCATAAACCCATGCAGCAGGATTTGGTGTCGGTCAGTGTCAGCATTCCATTGGTGGACTGGGGGGTAAGAAAGGGTAAGTATAACATGGCCCGCAATAACCTGAATGTGGTGAAGACTTCTGCCCGTCAGGATGAAATCAGTCTGGATGAAGAAGTGATTATGACTGTAAACGATTTCAATATCCAGCAAAACCTGATAACCAGTGCCGAAGAGGCACTTGATCTTTCCATTCTGGCTTATAACGAAACCCGCCAGCGGTTTATCATCGGGAAAGCGGACATCAACAGTCTGACTCTGTCCCTGAACCGTCAGCAGGAAGCACAGCAGAACTATATTTCCGCTTTGCAGAACTATTGGCTGAACTATTATAAGATACGTAAACTGACGTTGCATGACTTTGCTACCGGAATCCCGCTGACTGAAAAGTTTGACTATGCGGGGGGACAATTGGTGAGATAGTGCTACCTAACATTGAAACGATGGATAATCCTTCTAAAATAAAAGCGCAGACGAAAGCCTCTTCTTTCACGCTGATTGTCGCCTTTATATGCGTGGCGTTGATTGGTCTGGCCTTGATTCCCCTGCTCCCCGTAAAACTGAATCCTTCAAGAACTTTACCGGGTTTTACGGTACAGTTCAGTATGCCCGGCACTTCGGCAAGGGTGGTGGAGATAGAGGCAACCAGTAAACTGGAGGCCATGTTGGCACGTATTAAAGGTATAAAGAACATCTATTCTACCTCCGATAACGGTTCGGGGAGCATCACCATTGAATTGGACAAGTATGCGGATATAGATGCGGTACGTTTTGAGGCATCAACCATTATCCGGCAGACCTGGCCTCAACTTCCCGACGGAGTGAGCTATCCCTATATCAGGATGAAGCGTCCGGACGATAATGCCTCACGTCCTTTCATGTCGTTTACACTTAATGCACCTTCTACTCCCATCTTGATTCAGCAATATGCTGATGAACATATCAAGACGAGGCTGGCACAGATTCAGGGTATCTATAAGATAGACTTGAGCGGAGCCACACCTATGGAGTGGGTGTTGGAGTATGATAGCGAACAACTGAGACGATTGGGTGTTTCTTTGAGCGATATCCAGCAGGCTGTTGCCCGCTATTATCAAAAAGAATTTTTGGGTACTTATAATATAGAGTCGGCTTCAGGTGGTAAAGAGTGGATCCGGCTGGCCCTGATGCCCGAGTATAAAGAGGAAGGATTCGATGCTTCCCGTATCCGGGTGAAAAGTGCAGAAGGTAAATTGATCAGTCTGAACGAGCTTGTAACGGTGAGCCACATGGAGGAAGCTCCTCAGAGCTATTATCGTATCAACGGACTTAACTCTATTTATTTGTCGATTACAGCTGAGGAAACTGCCAACCAGTTGCAACTGAGTACACAGGTTAAAGAAGAGATGGAGGCAATACAGAAAGTGTTGCCTGCCGGATATGAGATCCACACAAGCTACGATGCTACGGAATTTATTCACGAAGAGCTGAATAAGATTTATTTGCGTACCGGGCTTACGGTCCTGATTCTGCTGTTTTTTGTGCTGCTTATCACGCTGAATCCACGCTATTTGTTTTTGATCGTGGTCAGTCTGAGTATCAATATAGCCGTGGCGGTGATTTTCTATTACCTTTTCGGACTGGAAATGCAACTCTACTCGCTCGCCGGTATTACGGTTTCGCTCAATCTGGTGATAGACAATACAATTGTGATGACCGACCATATCCTGCACCGGCGTAACCTGAAAGCCTTTATGTCCATTCTGGCTGCGACCCTGACTACAATGGGAGCTTTGGTCATCATTTTCTTCCTTGACGAGAAGATACGGTTGAATCTGCAAGATTTTGCAGCCGTAGTGATTATCAATCTGGCTGTATCTCTGTTCGTAGCTCTTTTCTTCGTACCGGCTCTGATCGAAAAGATCGGGTTAAGAAAGAGAAAGCGCCGTCAGACCAAATCCCGTTTCTTCCTTCTTCGTGCTTCTCTTCCGCGGAGAATAACAGTTTACTTTACCCGTTTCTATGGCTGGATGATACGTAAATTATGCCGTTGGCGTGTGGTTGTCTGCATCTTGTTGGTACTGTTGTTCGGACTCCCGGTATTTATGCTGCCGGAAAAGATGGAAGGTGAAGGGCGTGCCGTGGAATGGTATAACAAGACCTTAGGATCATCTACTTACAAAGAAAAAGTGAAACCGGCTGTGGACAAAGCACTGGGAGGCAGTTTGCGCCTGTTTATCCAGAAGGTATACGAAGGCAGTTATTTCACCCGGAACGAAGAAGTAGTATTGTATGTTTATGCCAATCTTCCGAACGGCAGTACGTTGGAGCAGATGAATGAACTGATTAAAAAGATGGAGATTTATCTGAGTCAGTTTAAGGAAATCAAACAGTTCCAGACTTCGGTGTACAGTGCCCGTCGTGGTAATATTAATGTCTATTTTACCAAAGAGCATCAGAATAGCGGTTTCCCCTATACACTGAAAGCAAATATTATCAGCAAAGCCTTGCAATTGGGTGGAGGCAGCTGGGGGGTATACGGTTTGCAGGATCAGGGGTTCAGTAATGATGTGCGTGAGGGAGCCGGTTCTTTCCAGGTGAAGATGTATGGATACAATTACGATGAATTGTATGAATGGGCTGAGAAGTTGAAAGCCAAATTGCTGACTCACCGACGGATCAAGGAAGTTATAATAAACTCTTATTTCTCTTATTGGAAAGACGATTATCAAGAGTTCTACTTTGACCTCAACCGGGAACGTATGGCACAGGAGAACATCAATGCCAATATTCTGTTCTCTACGATCCGCCCTATTTATGGTAAGAATATGGAGATCGGATCGGTAGTGGCGGATAATGGTTCGGAAAAAATAAAGCTTTCCTCCAAACAGTCTCAGGAGTATGACATTTGGGCCATGCAATATTTTCCGTACGGAACGGATGACAAACAGTATAAACTGTCTGAACTGGCTACTATGGAAAAGGGACAAATGCCGCAACAGGTTGCCAAAGAGAATCAGCAATACAGGTTGTGCCTGCAATACGAATATATCGGTTCGGGGGAACAAGGAAATAAAATTCTGAAACGTGACCTGGAGGAGTTTAACAAAGAACTCCCGATGGGGTATACGGCTCAATCGGAGCGGGATAGCTGGGGATGGGGAAAGAAAGATAATAAGCAATATCTGCTTTTGCTGGTAGTGATTGCTATTATCTTTTTCACGACAAGTATCTTGTTTAATTCATTGAAACAGCCTTTGGCTATCATATTTATTATTCCGGTGTCATATATCGGTGTATTCCTGACGTTCTATTGGTTTAAGCTGAACTTTGACCAGGGAGGTTTTGCTTCGTTTGTTTTATTGTGTGGTATTACGGTGAACGCCAGTATCTATATTCTTAACGAGTATAACGCCATTCGTAGACGTTCTCCCCGAATGTCGGCCTTGAGGGCCTATACCAAGGCTTGGAATGCGAAGATCATTCCTATCTTCCTGACAGTTGTCTCTACTATCCTTGGCTTTATTCCTTTCATGGTAGGTACAGATAAGGAAGCATTTTGGTTTCCATTGGCCGCAGGAACCATCGGTGGGTTAGTCATGTCAATCATCGGAATCTTCTTCTTCCTTCCGGTATTTGTGCTGAAGAAGAGAGTGGGGAAACGATGAACAAATACTCTTTCCACCACAGAGGGCACGGAGTAACACAGAGAAGAAATGAAGTTATTGATTAGGGATATTCCTAAAATAAGAAAATTAAAGGCAACTAATTCATTGCGAGTTAGTTGCCTTTTTTGTATCTTTAAGCAGGGACATTTACTGAATATCCCTGCTTATCAATAAAAAAACTCTGTGTTACTCTGTGCCCTCTGTGGTGAATCCTGTTCATCGTTCAAAACCGTTTATAAGTCTTGATCTTCATTCTTCACCATCCCTTTGAATTTATCGGGAAGTGCACTTTCTACAGCAGTATAGGCTTCTGCCATGGTAGCTTTAATGTTATCCGCTCCCTGACCTTTGGGGGGGATAGGGTCATGTATGGTCAGAATCATGCGGTGGCGGTGAATCCATTTGCCGGTTCGTGGCAGGATTTCAAAAGATCCGTCTATGGTCATAGGAACTACGGCAAGTTGGAGGTCGTCCGCCAGTTGAAAAGCTCCTTTCTTAAAATATCCCATATGGCCGGTGAAAGACCGTGCCCCTTCCGGGAAGACCACTAATGATACACCGTCCTTCAGAGAGTCTTTGGCCTGGCGAATGGTTTCAAGTACCTTCTTCGGACCCGACCGGTCTACGAAAATATGTCCGGCACTTTCGCATGCTTTTCCTACAAAAGGTATTTTACGTAGACTTTTCTTCATCATCCATTTAAAGTTACGTCCTAAAAAGCCGTAAATGAGGAAGATGTCGAACGAGCCTTGATGATTGGGTACGAAGATGTAAGAGGTTCTTCCATGTAGCTTTTCGCGTCCACGCACTTTTACCGGAATCAACAGGAAAAGGCAGATCAACTGTGACCAGATTTTCCCCGGATAATATCCCCAGATGTGGGCACCTCCCAATAATGAACCAATGATGGTGACAATCGCCGTGAGGATAGTCAATACTAACAAAATGGGCAATGCAATGCAGATTTGATAAATATAGTATAGTATCTTCATAATGATTTTGGTTTTAGCTTGTGCAAAAATAAACAAAATAATATTGCTGTCCTGAATAATTGCTAACTTTGTTTCAAATTTCAATAGCATGATACGTATACTACATACAGCCGATTGGCATTTGGGACAAACCTTTTTCGGATATGACCGGACACAGGAACATGAACACTTTCTGGACTGGCTGGCCGGTGTCCTGACTAAGAACAAAATTGATGTACTGATTGTTGCCGGAGACGTTTTCGATGTTTCCAATCCGTCTGCCGCCTCGCAGCGAATATTCTATCGTTTCATTCACCGGGTGACAACCGAGAACCCGGGATTGCAGTTGGTCATTGTAGCCGGAAACCATGATTCGGCTGCCCGGTTGGAGTCACCTCTGCCGTTGTTGCAGGAGATGCGGACGGAGATTAAGGGGATTGTCCGTAAGCAGGACGGAGAGATAGATTACAGTCATTTACTGGTAGAACTGAAGAATGAATCGGGGAGGGTAGAAGCTCTTTGCCTGGCAGTACCTTTCTTGCGGCAGGGAGATTATCCGGTGGTGGAGACTGAAGGCAATCCGTATGCGGAAGGAGTAAAGGAACTGTATGCTCGTTTGGTGGAATATGCTTTGAAGAAGCGGACGGACGGGCAGGCATTGGTGGCCGTCGGACATTTGCTGGCAACCGGTTCGGAGATTGCCGAAAAAGATCATAGTGAGCGCATCATCATCGGCGGTTTGGAGAGTGTATCGCCCGAGTCTTTTTCCGAACAGATTGTTTATACGGCTTTAGGGCATATCCATAAGGCTCAGCGCGTATCGGGAAGGGAGAATATCCGTTATGCCGGCAGTCCCTTACCTATGTCGTTTGCCGAGAAGCATTATCACCACGGAGTGGTAAAAGTGATTCTGGATGAAGGTTGGGCAGTCGAAATAGAGAAACTTGAATATACACCTTTGGTACGTTTGCTGAGTATACCCGCCAAAGAGCCAGCGGCTCCGGACGAGGTATTGGATGAATTGTGCAGACTGGAACTTCCGGAGAATGGACCGAAGCCCTATCTGGAAGTCAAGGTGAAACTAAGCGAACCGGAGCCGATGTTGCGGCAGCAAATAGAAGAAATACTGGAAGGCAAGCCGGTCCGGCTGGCCCGTATTGTTTCTTCTTACAGGCAGGCGGCAGAGGGGAGCGTGGAAGAAGAAGTACTGGCTGCCGGATTGCAGGAGATGAATCCCTTACAGATTGTGAAAGCAACCTTTGAGAACAGTTACCAGACGGAGATGCCGGAAGAACTGGTAAAACTGTTTCAGGAGGCTTGCCGGACAATCAATTTAGAATGAATCAAATAAGAACTCGAGGCTGTGTCGAAACTCTTTTCACCACAGAGTATCACAGAGCTTTTTACTAATAATCAGTAACTTAAAAACACCTCTGTGTTACTCTGTGTCCTCTGTGGTGAGTTATGACACACCCTCTAAAGCAAACCGAATAACCATGAAGATACTAACCATACGATTAAAGAACCTGGCTTCCATAGAAGGAACCTTTGAAATTGATTTCCAAGCCGAGCCTTTACGTTCTGCCGGGATTTTTGCGATATCCGGTCCTACGGGAGCCGGAAAATCGACAATACTGGATGCACTCTGTCTGGCACTGTATGATAAGACACCTCGCTTTTCCGCTTCGGTCGAGAGTCTTTATATGTCAGATATCGGTGAAAGTCGGGTGAATCAGGCCGATGTGAAGAATATCCTTCGGAGAGGGACGGGAGAGGGATTTGCCGAGGTTGATTTTTTAGGAGCGTCCGGACACTGTTATCGTTCTCGTTGGTCGGTACGCCGGACAGGAAGCCGGGCTAACGGTTCTTTGCGGTCGCAGACGATACAAGTGACCGATCTGACTGCCAATCAGGAACTGCAGGGAACAAGGAAAGAGTTGTTGGCACAATTGGTGACTTTGGTTGGTTTGACTTACGAACAGTTCACCCGTACGGTGCTGCTTGCCCAGAATGACTTTGCTACTTTCTTGAAATCCCGTGAGTCCGCCAAAGCCGAGTTGCTCGAGAAGCTGACCGGAACGGAGATATACTCCCGCATTTCCAGTGAAATCTTTCTGCGTAGCAAAACAGCTGATGCAGAACTGAATCTGTTGAAAAGCAATGCCACCTTGATCGAACTGCTTTCCGAAGAGGAAATCAGTCTTCTTCAGACAGAAAAAGGGAGTCTGGTCAGCCTTCGTGAACAGGGAAGTAAAGCCTTGGTAGAATTGAATGCGCAACTATCGGTGCTGCATACTTTGAAATTGCAACAGGAGCAGCGTGATAAGAAAGTGCAGGACATGCGGCTGGATGAAGAAAAAAGTAAGAAGCTCCGGGAAGAACACACACGCCAGTCCGACTATCTTATTCACTTCAGGGGACAGTGCGAAGCCGTGCAACCCGATCTTAGCCGGGCACGTGAATTGGATGTTCAGATCCAATCACTGGTCAGCCAATCTAAGCAGGCGGAGGAGATCCTGCAAGGTGCTGAAAAGGCAGCGACTGCACAAGCCAATAAATTGCAATCTGTGCAGGGAACTCTGCATACATCCTGCCATGCGTTGAAGAACCTGACGGGAGAGATCGATCTACCGGTTACGGAAGAGACGGGGCTGTTTCTTGAATCTGTCCGGAATAGGCTGAAAGAGCAGGAAGACCACCTTGCCATTCTTCAGAAAGAGAACGAAGAGCGTGTGAACCGTCTGAACGCTTTTGGGGTTGAAGCGGTGACTGACGAGCAAGCCCGATGGATGCAGGAACAAACCCGTTTGCAGAATGCCCGCCAGCAAATGTTGGAATGGGGAAAGGCGAGGACAGAAGCCGAACGTCTGAAAGTACAGCAGGAAGAGGTGGTGCACAAACAAGAACAGATGCGGAAAGAAATGGCCGCTCTGACCACCCGGTTGGCGGAGAAGGAGACTGAACTGAAAGTGCTGCAACGCCTTTTTGAGAATGCCCGTATCGCGATGGGAAAGGACGTTAGGACATTGCGGCAGAATTTGCGTGAGAATGAACCGTGTCCGGTATGTGGGAGCACTGATCATCCTTATAGAAACGAGGAGCAGGTAGTCCATACTCTGTATCACAACATCGAACTGGAGTATCAAACCGCATCTGGTGAGTATCAGCAACTAAATAACCGGAATATCGCCTTGAAACAGGATTTGCTCCATCAGACGGAACTGTCCGGACAGATAACCGTACAGTTGCAGGCGTTGCTCCAGGAGGTTGAGCAGAAACGTCCTTCATCGGAAGAGGAGCAAAATCCGGACTATTTTGAGAAACAACTGCATACCGTACAAGGGAAGCTAAATCTGCTCGCAGAGAAAATGCGCCAATACCAGCAACTCCATAAGGAATGGCAACAGCACGAGGAGCGGATCAGGACACTTCGCTCGGCTTGTGAGGCTTTGCGTGAAGGTGTAGCCCGCTGCCATCTGTTGATGCAGCAGGTTCTGGCTGCTAAAGAGCAATTTACGTTACTGAAAACGGCGGAGATGACTGCTCGGGAACAGTTCCGGGTGGTCAGTGAGCGGTTGATAACTCTCCGTCAGGAACGGGCTCCTCTGTTGAAAGGCAAATCTGTCGAGGATGCGGAAGCCGCCATTCGGAAAAAAGAGAAACAATTAAACGACTCCCTGGAACAGGTGCGCAAGGAGGGAGAAGAAGTCCAGTCGCGTATTTCCGGCATACAGGGAGAGATCAGGCAACTGAACAGTTCCATCGACGAACTGATGCTTCGGAAAGAACAGATAGCCGATCCGGAACATCTGCCGGAGACGATCGCCCGCCAGCAAGCAACCAATCAGGAGACGGAACGTCGTCTGTCCACCGTAGAGGCACGTCTTTTGCAACAGGAGCAAAACCAGAAGAAGCTGAGGCAGCTGGAACAGGAACTGACCGAAAAACAGGAGACGGCCAACCGATGGGGAAAACTCAATAAACTGATTGGCAGTGCGGACGGGACAAAATTTAAGGTGATTGCGCAAAGCTATACGTTGAATCTGTTACTGATGCATGCCAACAAACATCTGTCTTATCTCTCGAAACGTTACCGTTTGCAGCAGGTGCCGGGAACACTCGCCCTGCAAGTGATCGACTGCGATATGTGTGACGAGGTGCGTACCGTCTACTCTCTTTCCGGCGGAGAATCTTTTCTTATCTCCCTGGCGCTGGCTCTCGGTCTGTCGTCTCTTTCGAGCAATAACCTGAGAGTGGAGTCACTTTTCATCGACGAAGGATTCGGTTCGCTCGATGCCGATAGTTTACGCACTGTGATGGAAGCTCTCGAGCAGTTGCAGATGCAAGGACGGAAGATTGGAGTTATCTCGCATGTGCAGGAGATGAGTGAGCGCATTGCCGTACAGGTACAACTCCATCGTGCGGCGAATGGGAAGAGTGCTATCACTTTGACAAATTGATAATCGGAAATCGTTTGGCTGCGTTTTTTCAGGGCGGACGGTGAGCTGAACGGAAAAAACGCCTTATTTTAGCTTTTCTGATTACCGGATGGAAAGAGAATTTTTGTGTTTGCCGGTAGAATGTAAGTGAGGCTACGCAATCTCCTCCGTATCCTCCTTTGTGGCGGATACTTTACTTGAACTGCTCTTCGTTCAGCGAGTAGTATTTTCCTTTCAGTGAGAGTAACTCCTGATGGCTGCCTTGCTCGATAATCTCCCCGTGTTCCAGCACCAGAATCGTATCAGCATTGCGGATGGTAGACAGGCGGTGAGCAATAATCAGGCTGGTGCGTCCTTGCATCAATTGGTCCAGTCCTTTTTGAATCAGTATTTCACTGCGTGTATCGATGTTGCTTGTTGCCTCGTCCAGCAGCAGGATGGCCGGATCGGCCACTGCCGCGCGGGCGATGTTCAGTAGCTGCCGTTGTCCCTGACTCAGGTTTGCCCCGTCATTTTCGAGTAGCGTGTCGTAGCCCTGTGGCAAACGTTTGATGAATGAATGGGCCGCTGTCAGCCGTGCAGCCGCCACTACCTCTTCATCGGTCGCGTTGAGGCGGCCGAAACGGATGTTCTCCCGTACCGTACCCGTGAAAAGATGTGTATCCTGCAGTACGATGGCCATCGATCGGCGAAGGCTGTCACGCCTGATACGGTCGATGGGATGATTGTCGATGGTGATCTCTCCGGACTGAATGTCAAAGAAGCGCGGCAGCAGGTTCAGTATGGTTGTCTTTCCTGCTCCGGTAGCGCCCACCAAAGCTATCTTCTTTCCGGCAGCCGCATGCAGGGATACTCCTTTCAGGATGGTTTTTTCCGGACGGTAGCCGAAATATACATTCTTCAAGGCTACATCTCCTTTTGTTTTTTCGAGTGTGATGGCATCCGGCGCATCCTCCTGCTCCGGTGCTTCGTCTATGATCTCGAAGATGCGTTCGGCTCCGGCAATGGCTGCCTGTATGCTGTTGTAGAGGCTCGCCAGTTCATTGATGGGGCGTCCGAATTGCCGGGAATATTGCAGGAAAGCCGCCAGTCCGCCCACGTCGAACCCGCGGAAGATGGCCAGTAAGGCTCCCACGATGGTGATGATCACATAGTTCAGCGTATTCAGGTTTTGCATGACCGGCATCATCAGCCCCGAGTAGAATTGTGCCTTCAGCGATTTCTCCTTCAGGCTTTGGTTCAGTATCCCGAAATCCGTTTCCACTTTTTGTTCGTGTCCGAAGACCTTCACCACTTTCTGTCCGCTGATCATTTCTTCCACATAGCCGTTCATCATCCCCAATGACTCCTGTTGTGCTTTGAAGTATTTCCGGCTTCGTTTTACGATTCCTTTGGCGCTGAGGAACATCAGGGGGACGGTAATCAGTGTTACCGCTGTCAGTATCGGACTGATGAAGAGCATCAGACAGAAAATGCCCGCAACTGTCAGTGCGCTCGACAACATGTCGGACAGGCTGTCGGTCAGTGCGTCACTGATACGGTCTATATCATTGGTGTACCGGCTCATGACATCTCCGTGCTGATGGGTATCGAAGTATTTGACAGGCAAGCGTTCCATCTTTCCGAACAGTTCTTCGCGCATCCGGGTTACGGTGCGTTGCCCGATCTTATTCAGCAGAATATATTCGATGTAAGTAGCCGCTACCCCTGTCAGGTAAATGCCTGCCAGTATCAGCAGGATGCGTACCAATCCGTGGAAGTCTCCCGGCAGGATGTAGTTATTGATAATCGGTCGGAGCATGTACGATCCGGTGAGATTGGCTGCGATGCTCACAACGATCAGTACACCGATTACGATCAGCAACCGTCGGTCGCAGGCCACGTACGATACCAGGCGGAGGAAAGTTTTCTTTCCCGCCTTAGGCTTTCCGCTGTATTTCAGATGATCTCCGTGTGCCATAGTCAGATAACGATTTGTTGTGAGTGATAGATTTCCCGGTACATCTCCGAGCGTTCCAGCAATTCTTCCGGTGTTCCGATGGATTCTACCTCTCCGTCGTCCAGCAGAATGACCCGGTTGGCCGATTGCATGGTATATATGCGTTGCGTGATGATAAGCACCGTGGTATCGTGCAGCCATGCATTCAGGTTGTTCCGGATGCGGAGTTCTGTTTCAGAGTCTACGGCACTGGTGCTATCATCCAGTATCAATATCTTGGGTTTACGCAGCAAAGCCCTGGCGATGCAGATGCGTTGCTTCTGTCCGCCGGAAAGGTTTACTCCGCCCCGTCCTAACTGCGTGTCATATCCGGCAGGCAGCGAGCGGATGAACTCATGGGCTTCGGCGGCACGTGCGGCCTCTTCAAGTTCTTCCTGTGTGGCATCGGGTTTTCCCCACCGCAGGTTTTCTGCAATGGTTCCCGTAAAGAGCTCGTTTTTCTGCAACACCATGCCGATGCGGGCATGAAGTTCGTGCAGGTTGTAGTCTTGTACGGGGATGCCGTCGATCCGTATTTCACCGGAACTGACATCATACAGGCGGGGGATCAGTTGTACGAGCGAACTTTTAGCCGATCCGGTAGCACCTGCCACAGCCACCGTCTCGCCCGGACGAACGTGGAAACTTATGTTCCGCAGCACATCCGTCTCGCCTCCGCCATAACGGAAGCTGACCTTCTCAAAGCGAATCTCTCCCTTTTCGATCTGCCGGGTGCTCCGCATTCCTTCGGGCGTATCGGTCAGTGAAGGCTGTGTATCCAATACCTCCAGGATACGTTTCGATGAGGCTGAGGCACGGGCATAAGTCATGATAATCATGGACAGCATCATCAACGACATCAGCACTTGTGCCAGATAGTTGACAAATGATATCAGTTCGCCCACTTTCAACTCTCCTGCCATCACCTTCTGCCCACCCATCCAAAGGATAGCGATGATCGACAGGTTCATCACCAGTTGCATCACCGGAAAGATGGCGACAATGATGTTGGAAGCGTGAATCACCGTGTCGCGCAGGCTTTCGCTCTTGTCCTTGAACTTGTGTGCTTCGAAGTCCTCCCGCACAAATGATTTCACCACCCGGATGTTGATCAGGTTTTCGCGTACCACTTCGTTCAGTTGGTCTACTTTCTGTTGCACTTTCAAGAAGAAGGGGAACCCTTTCCGCAGGATGAAGAATACACTGAAACCCAACACCGGGATGGCAGCCAGCAGGACGCCTGCCAGTTCCAGGTTGATACGTACCACGAAGAACACTGCCATGACGAGCATCAGCGGAGAGCGCAGCATCAGACGCATCGATACCTGGATAACTTGCTGAATGCGGCTGATGTCACTTGTCAGCCGGGTGATCAGTGAAGCCGTACTGAACCGGTCTATATCGAAAAAAGAGAGTTGTTGTATCTTGCCGAACAGCTTGGTGCGCAGATCGGTTCCGAAACCGATGGAGGCTTGCGAAGAGACATATACATTGGCAATACTGAATATCAGTCCGACAATGGAGATAAGTACCATCTTTCCGCCTACGGCAGTAATGACGGAGAGATCCCGCTGCATCACTCCGTTGTCTATAATATCCGCCATGTACATCGGCTGAATGGTTTCGCACATTACAGACACGAGTACCAGTAGCGGACATGCCAGCAGACTTGCTTTGTAGCCTTTCAGTATTTGCCAGTATTTTTTCATTTATCCAGTGTAATCACGGTAATCTCCGGCCATGCCCCGAAACGGAAAGGCAGTCCGACGAATCCCATCCCTACGTTTACGTATAGTCCCCGGTTGCCTTCTTTGTACATGCCTCCCCATTCCGGATAGATCCAGGAAGCAGGTGAATGATGTCCGATGGCCAGCTGCATGGCATGCGTGTGTCCCGCCAGCATCAGGTCGATGTCCGATTCGGGCAACACTTCACGTCTCCAGTGTGTAGGATTATGACTTAATAACAGCTTGAACAGGCCGTTTGTTCCTGCCTGTGCCTTGGGCAAGTCACCGTGCTGTGAGAAAGGAGGTTCTCCTTCGTTTTCTACCCCGATCAGGGCGATGCTGTCGTTTCCGCGGTGCAGTAGAGTGTGCTCGTTGTTCAGTAACACCCAGCCCATGTCGGCTTGCCGTTTCTTCAGGTCGTTCAGGTTGTTTACCTGGTCGCGTTTACTTTTCCATCGATAGTAGGGGCCGTAGTCATGGTTTCCCAGGATGGAGTATACGCCGTCCCGGGCATGTAGTTGCGAGAGTATCTCTTCAAATCCGTCCAATTCTATGGCCCGGTTGTTTATCAGGTCACCGGTGAATACGATCAAGTCCGGCTTTTGCGCGTTAACCAGGTCCACCATCTGTTGCAGGCTCTTGGCATTTCCTTGCCAGCTCCCGATGTGTATGTCCGACAACTGGACAATGCGGTATCCGTTGAAAGCTTCGGGCAGGCGGGAAGAATGGAAGGTAACCTCTTTTACTTCAAAACGGTCTTTGCCCACCATCGAACCATAAAGTATCAGGACTGCGTTGAGCACGGCCAGTACCAGTCCGGTTGCTATAAAAGGAGTCCGGGGCCAGTGCAGCCATCGGTTGAACGGGCGTCCGATGATGGAACAGATCGTAAAGAGCAGTTTCGGAGAGGCAAACAAGAAGAAGACAACGGCGAAGCGTCCTATCCATAACGTATGTTGTTCGGCGTATTCATAGTTGGCAAAGAAAGCTAACGATACTACTCCCGCCATCAGGAAAAGAGTGGGGAAGAAGTAAAGGATTCGCCAAAAAAGACTTAGAGTCATTTGTTTGATAAATGTCCGGTAAATGTAAATGTCCGGCAATACAAGGATTACGATCAGAAAGCCTAAAACTCGTTGCAGCATATTTTCTTAGCTATGGGTTGAATAAATAAAAAGAGGCGTAGGGTATGTCTCGGGGGGACTTGCGAACGCCTCTTCAAAGTTAGAGAGAATTTGTAAAGTACGGTTTAAGTTAAGCTGTATGATTTAATTCTTTTAACTCGTTTAGGTTCTTCTTTATTTCTTTTATATGTCTGAGGTTCCGGCGATACACCCACAGGCAGATTCCAAGTCCGACGGCCCACACGATCAGACTGCTGATGATTCCTGCAGCACCGTATTGCCAGACCTGTTTGTAGAAAGAGAAAAGGGTAGCCATCACAAGCAGGTAGAGTATGCCTATGATCCATTCGCGAACCATCCATCTGTGATATCGGTTGATACGGGAGATTACTGTGACCAGAGGCATTTCATCTATCCGGGTCCGCCCCAGGTAATGGGCGGAATACAAATCCCAGCAAAGGGCCGGGATGCACAGGAAGAGGGCGATCCAATAATAAAAGTCCGTAAGTGCATCATCACATATCCAGAAGATCACTGCCAATGCCAGTATGCCGATTGCGGCAAAACGCAGCTTTCTGTTGAACCGTTCTATGCTGTTAATGTTGTTCCGGGCGCGTCCCAACAATTGTTTCATTTCTTCTTCCTTGATGAACTCCTTGCCTTTGAGGTGTTCATCCAGTGCGTTCCACGATTTCTTCAGATCATCCAGTTCCATATCTTATTCCTCCTTTTTCATCTTTTTTAGTTTGTCTTTAATCCGGCTCAGCTTGGTTGCTACATTGGTCACTGTCAGTCCGGTGATTTCCGAGATTTCCTCGTAACTTTTCTCTTCCAGATAAAGCAATATGATCGACTTATCCAGTTGTCCCAGTTGATTGATCATCCGGTACAGTTGCCGGAGCATTTCCGTCAGTTCGTCTTTCTCTTCCGTCAGCCAGTCGGCTTCGCGGGTGAGTGCCACGATTTCCGGAATGTTTTTCTCTTTGCGGATAAAGCTGATGCAAGTGTTCAGTGCGATCCGGTAAATCCAGGTCGAGACTTTGCACTCTTTCCGGAATCTGGGATAAGCCTTCCACAGATTGAGAATCACTTCCTGATAAAGATCGCCGAGTGTGGCGTGCTGGGTGGTATAAAGATAGCACACCTTGTAAATCACCCGCTCGTACTCCCTGACTACGGAGAGGAACTCTTGTTCTACGGGTTCGTTGGCTTGCGGCGGACTGGTGGGGTTCATTGTCTTCTTTTCGGGATTACTTTTGTATGGTTAGTCGCAAAGGAAAGGAAATAATCACAAAATAAAAGCGGAAATTAGTGGGAATTTGGACTATTTCCGGATATTTATTATATTTGGAAACGATAAGAATCTGTGGGTGAAGGAGTTTGTCAAATATGAAACGTTTTAAATAAATCCGTATTTTTATGACTGGATGTACAAGTATGGCTTCAAATAGCGAGGACCTGAAGGTCTTTATTTTATCTTTGGAAGAACAAGCTCTGAAGTTATGGAATCGTGGAAACCCGGATGGGTTTATAGAACTGTCATCTGATGATGTTGTCTATATCGACCCCGCTTTCAAAAACAAACTGGAAGGTAAAAAGGCTCTGGAAGAGTATTATAACAGCATTCGGGGAAAAGTCGAGATCGACAGGTATAAAATGATAGAACCCACTGTATTGCTGTCATCCGATGTCGCTGTTCTGGCATATGATTATGAAGCTTATAGAGATGACCGGACATTCAGGATGCATTGTACGGAAGTATATAAACAGGATTCGTCTGAACAGTGGAAAATCATACATACCCATTGGTCTTTTTGTCCTGCCTGATAATGGCGGACAGAATGGGAATGGCCGGATCTTTTCCCTACAGGAGGATGCCGGGATATTGAGTACCATAATATCCCATCTATACCTGAATCATGCTTTCTTCACAACAGTTTGTCTCTGTATCTTTGTAATACTTCTTTCGGATATATAGTTTTGTCACGTCTTCTTGTATGTCACTGGAAGAGAGGACAGAGGTACTTCGGATTTGTTTGGAATCAAACTGTTTTCTTTTGTTATATTTATAATAAATATTGTAACTTTGCCGGCAATTAACACTATAAATAGACAAAGATGAACAAGAGAAGATTACTGGGCTTGCTCTGCCTGATGGCATTGCTGGCCACCTCCTGTGACAATAAGGGGGATTATTGGGGAGCCATGGAAGCCTCTGAAACCACAATGACATTGGAGCGCATTTGTGACGTGTCTACGCTTTCGCAAGATTCGATAGAATTGCTATCCCGTATCATGGGGATAGATACTGATGAACTGTATCGGGCAGACGCTGTCATGATAGGAAAAGTATCAGGGGGAGAAACCAGTCGCTATTACTATCCCAGGTTTGTGATTGCCAAAGACAAAACAATGGAGGAAGTGATTGCGGAAGCTTATATCCGTCACAGTGCAGGGAATACCTTTTATGCTTTCCTGGATCAAAACATGCTGGCTGTGGGTGAAACTTACTATTGTGCCATGAACGACTATCACTATGGCTATACCGGACGTCCGGGATTACTGGATCACGTGTTGGGAGAAAATGCGAGTAAAGAACAATATAGTGCAGTGAAAACGTTTCGCCTTTCAGGTTTGCCAAGGTTGATAGTATACGATACACAGCTGTCAGGATTTAGTTGCTACTTGTCTGTAGAGGTTCGTTCTAATACTAAGACTGAAATTATAGAGCAGGGTGCTTGTTACAGTTCTGCCAACACACAGCCTACCATTGCCGACCAGAAGACACTGGCACGGGAAACTCGGGATTATAACTATTCGAATTTTGTAGTAGAGGTAACGGATTTTCTTCCGAATACCCATTACTATGTACGTCCTTATGTGACTACTAAAGAGGGAACCGGCTATGGCCCGGTGGCTGAATTTACAACCGAGCGGGGTTCAGAACCGGAGGTTAACAATTTTACGTTGTATCCATCCGGCTATATGTCGGTTGAACTGTATGCTTCCTTTTATGCAAATGATTTTCTGATTACAAATTATGGATATAGCTATGGCATTTATTCACAGGAAACGGGAATGGTGCAGGACGAAAAAAACGTAGAGATTCCCTTTTCTGAGGACAATGGATTGACGCTCAGTGAGGTTGTCAGTGATTTGCGTCCCGGAACCATTTATAAGTTTCGTGTTTATGTGAAAAATGAAGTAGGGACGACTTATAGTGAATATCTTACTTTTGAGACTCCTGCAGAATAAAATATAGATTTAAAGAACGAAAACAAATGAAAAGAATAATAATAGGAGTGATTGCCTGTATTTGTGCAATCACCGTGATGGCTCAGGTACAGACACACGATGTAAAAGGAGTAGTATTTGACAGAAAGCAGCAACCCATTGTGGGTGCATTAGTCACAGCCAAAGGAACCAATATCAGCACAATAACCGATGTCGACGGTAAGTTCTTCTTGCAGGAAGTTCCTCTTTCGGTCAAAAAGGTGATTGTTACTTCCATCGGTATGGAGACCCGGGAAGTGGACCTGAATGTACCGGTACAGCTCACTGGAAAGCGTAAGAAGCTTTCGTTTGTGGCACATGCCGGGATCAGCATGAGTAAATATACTACATATGGTTCCGATTTTAAGGTGGGATATGAGTTTGGTTTAGGTATCGAAGTACGCATGTCAAAACGATGGGCTTTCCAGCCTACTCTGCAAATTTGTAACCGTGGAGCAGAGTTCAATGCCGAAAGAAACGGTGTGAAGTATCAGGAAACTTGGAATCCGGTTTCATTGGATCTGCCGATGTTGTTCATTCTTCGTCATCCGGTAGCCCATAAAATGAATCTGGCCTTTTCTGTGGGACCTGTGTTTTCGTATGGCTTTGCAGGAAAAGTGAAAGCTACGGAAACAGGTAAACCCGATGAAGAGTATGACATTTATAGCAAAGAGTATGAATATGATTATTATGGCGGGAAACATTCTTTGTTACATCCTTTCAGCTTTGGTGTTGCCTATGGTATAGGTGTGGAATACAAGAAGTGGTTGGTAGGTGTTTCCGGAAAGAGTATGTGTTTGGGACAGGATGATGAAGGTTTTGAAGCGAAAGAACATAACCTGGCACTTACTTTGGGAGTTACTTACCGTTTCTGATCAAGCGGATATGGATAATCGGATGTTGAATGTAAAAAATAAAAAGATATGAAAAGATATATAGCATTGGCATTGGTCTGCCTGGCACTGACAGACGTTATGGCCCAAAAACAAAAAGTGGTAGAGAAGATCGTGGATGAAGATTACTATCCGGTAGACGGGGCGGTAGTTACCTTGAAACGTACGAACCAACAGGCTGTCACCGATAAAAATGGAGTTTTTGTACTGGAGGAAGTACCTGTCTATTTCGACTCACTACAGGTGACAAAAGGTAAACGCAGCGGATATGTAGATCTCCCGATGCGTATACAAATGCGTACACAAGTGATGCAACGCTTCTCGTTGATCGTGAAGGCCGGAATTGGAGCAGGTAAGTTTATGCAAGGACCCGAATCGAAACTGAAAGACGGTCTTAGTATCTATGGAGGGGTAGGGGCCGATATCCGGATGTCGAAACACTGGGCTTTCCAACCCTCACTTTTGTTGGTTTCCCGTAAAATGAAAGGGCATGATTTCTATGATTATTATACGGAAAATAACGGTGATGGCTCTTCATCCGTTTCTTATGATCAGGTGAGTGGTACTTACAATCCATTCTATCTGGAGATTCCTTTACTGTTTGCACTGAAGTATAGAATAGGAAATGATCTGAATCTGGTATTCAGTTTCGGTCCTTATATTGACTTGGGGATCAGTGGAGACGTTAAGAAAGAATTTCGCAAGCGTTCTTATGATAGTAGTGGAGATTATAATAGAGTGGAATATGTTACTGAAAGCCAGTCATTGTTCGGCAAACGGTTTACCGGAGGATTTGCCTATGGAATCGGAGTGGAATACGGGCACTTCCTGATAGGAGGAACCGGAAGAGTGGGGTGTACTTCATGGAATCACTCGGAAGGTTTTCTGGATGTCGCTTTTGAAATAGGATATCGTTTCTAAGTTCACCACAGATTACACGGATTTTCACAGATTATTGGCAATTGTGATCTGTGATAATCTGTGAAATCTGTGGTGATAACGTATTGTATTTAAAATCTGTATCCTACTGTCAGAATCCCTCCGATCGGGTAATGTTTCTCGGTATTGCCTGCGTACAGTGTTCCTCCTTTAACCGGCTCCATGAATCCGTGCTGGAAAGAGGCATTGACCAGGTAATGTTTCCATATTTCAAAACCGATGCCTCCCTGAACTCCGATGTCGAAACGTTTCAACAAGGCATCTTTATTTTTCGCTTCAGCTAAGGAAGAGTAGGATTTGAAAGGGTTATGCGACTCACCTTTATGGCCGCCTTTGTTCGTCAGTTCATACTTTCCACCCATGCCTACGGCTAAATAAGGTCCGATATTGATTACAAACTTAACATGGTTTGACACATCCATCTTAAAAGCTGCCAGAATAGGGATGTCCAGATAAATAGGAGCTATTTTGGCTTTATAAGAGATAGGTTCGGTAGACGAGGACAGCGGAGAATACCCGTCGTACTCGGCAGTTGCTCCTTTGCTGGTGACCATCAGTCCCGATTGAATAGCCCAATGCCTGCTGAAATTATATTCCGCACCGACACCGGCACTGAATCCGGTGCGTTCGTCCAAGCCGTCCGGGCGGCGGAAACTGAACAGGCTGACTCCGGCTTTCACATTCCATGAAAAACCTTTCTCTACGGGCTGAAGCTGAATATAGACGTTGGGAGCTACGGCTACCTCTTTGCGTTCCATGCCTACGTGATAGACAACAAGCTGCTGTGCTGAAGCAGGTGCTTCTGCTATTATAAACTTGCCATCCACGTTGGTTACGGCACCAATATTAGTGCCTTTGACAACAATGGCGGCACCGACGGCGGGTTGGCCGTCACCAACTACAACAGTACCCGCTATCCGCTGAGTCTGTGCAAGGATCACTACGCTACAGGAGGGAAGTAACCATAATAACAGAATAAGAACCTTTTTCATAACTTTTTCTATTTTAAAGTATAGGATCAGTTACAAATATATCGAAAGAAAAGATTTACTGCAAGTTTGCTGCCAGAAATTTACGCATCTCTCCAACGCTTTTTCCTCTTCGCGCGGCATAATCCGCCAATTGGTCTTCACCGATCTTCCCCACCGAGAAATAGTGAGAAGCCGGATGTGCAAACATCAATCCGCATACTGAGGCGTGAGGATACATAGCTCCGTTCTCTGTCAGGCGGATACCGATCTGTTTCATATCAAGAATTTCGTCGAGAATAAAGTTTACAGACTGATCGGGTAAAGATGGGTAGCCTACAGCAGGGCGGATACCCTGGTATTTTTCGACAAGAAGATCGGGAATAGAGAGATTTTCGTCTTTTGCATACCCCCATACTTCTTTGCGGACATATTCGTGCATCTTTTCGGTGGCAGCTTCGGCCAGACGGTCGGAGAGTGTTTGTACCAGAAGATGTTTATAAGGGTCTTGTTCGTAAAGTCCCTCCATATCCGCATCAATGGAAGAGGCAAAAACTCCTACTGTATCAGTGATTCCCGAAGACAGAGGGCGTACAAAGTCGCTGAGGCATAAGAAAGGTTCGTTCTCTTTTTTCTTGACTTGCTGCCGGAGCAGCGGGAAAGTGATACCGTTGATAATCAGGTTGTCTCCGTCGGCATTGGCCGGGCAAAGTTTAAAAACGCTTTTCACTTCAAAGTCCCTGTCCAATTCGTCCAGCATCCGGTTGGCTTCTTTATAGAGTTGCATGGCTTCGGAAGCTTTGCCCCGTTCTTCTTCCGGAAAGGTTGTCAGCCAGGAAGCACGACAGGCGTCACATCCGTGGATATTGGCTATGGCAGCATAACGCGGCTGAAACCCCCAGGCGTGAAAAAAATAAATCCAGTTGATGTAGGGGGATAAATCATGGACACTGAACGATAAACGGTTTTCAAACGCTGAACGATCAACTGTTTCTGAACGATGGACGGGGGATGATGACGGGTTATGCTTTTCCATATTTGACTGTTTTAATGCTGGTGATAATAAGTTTCATTGATCCGTTTGCGTTGGCAAACATGCTTGAATATTCAGTTTCAGATAAATATTCGGTTTTAAATAACAATTCTTTCATTCAGAGACTTATGTAGGTTTACGATTCGTATCGCGAAGGCCCTGCTTTTATCTTTCAATATATTTCCCATTCTTCTGCATTTATCGTTCCCGGTTTACCCCCTTCTCCTTGTTTATCATTTAGATGGTTGATCGTTCAGAAATTGTTCATCGTTTAAAATAGATTTCTTGTCCGCGATAAGCTTCATCTACCTGTCCGTCAGTATACAATAGGTGTCCGTTGGCAAATGTCTTTTCTACTTTCCAGTCAAAGGTACGTCCTTCGAGCGGACTCCATCCACATTTGCTTAAGATTTGTTCTGCACTTACCGTCCATAATGCGTCCGGCCGAACCAGTACCAGGTCTGCCTGATAACCGGGACGAATGAAACCGCGGTTATGGATATTATATATTTGGGCGGGTGCATGGCACATTTTCTCAACGACTTTTTCAATCGTGAAGATACCTTCGTTCACCAGTTCAAGCATACTGATCAGAGAGAACTGGATCATAGGCATGCCTGACATTGCCTTTAACGGGCCTCCTTCTTTTTCACTGAGCAGGTGTGGTGCATGATCGGTGGCAATCACGTCTATCAGGTTGGAGTTGACAGCCTGACGAAGTGCATCCCGGTTGGTTTTAGCTTTGATGGAAGGGTTACATTTGATACGTGTACCTAATTCCGCATAATCCGAAGAGTCGAATAACAGGTGCGAAACACAAGCTTCTGCCGTAATCCTTTTTTCTTCCAATGGAATATCATTATCAAAAAGAGAAAGCTCTTTGGCTGTGGAGATATGCAGGATATGCAGACGAGCGTCTGCAATGCGTGCCAGGCGTACAGCCAGTTCGGACGACTCGTAGCAGGCTGCTATCGAACGTATCTTTGCATGGTAACCCATCGGAAGGGTTTCGTGGTGAACATGGTAGTACTGATAAGGATATTTTTCAATATATTCTCTTACGTATTTCTCCGTATTCTTTTTAATTGTTTCATGATTCTCACAGTGGGCGGCAATCAGCAAATCGGTTCCATTGAAGATGTTCAGCAAGCTGTTCATCTTGTCTACCAGCATATTGCCTGTACTCGATCCCATAAAGAGCTTGATTCCGCATACACGGCTTTTATCCAGTTTGTCAAACTCGGTATAGTTATTGTTTGTTGCTCCGAAATAGCATGAATAGTTGACACTGCATTTCTCGGCAAGCAAATCGAATTTGGCATTGAGTGCGTCCAATGTGGTGGTTTGCGGATTGGTATTGGGCATGTCCATAATAGAGGTTACCCCTCCTGCTGCCGCAGCCCGGCTTTCGGTAGATATGTCGGCCTTATGGGTTAGGCCCGGATCGCGAAAATGCACATGATCGTCGATGACACCCGGAAGCAGATAGCATCCGTTGGCATGGATTGTCTCTTCACAGGGAGTGGCCGGTTTCTGTCCTTGCTCCAGTATCTCGGCTATTTTTTCACCTTCGATGACTACCGAACCGCGTGTGGAGCGTCCTTCGTTTACTATGATGGCGTTTTGTATTAATGTTCTTTTCATATCTTAATTCATTTTGTTTTCTGCGGAAATTTGTGGAACCAGCTGTTCACTTTCAGTTTGATAACTCCAAATACCGCTTCTCCGAAAATACTGCTGTTCATTTTTGATGTGCCCAGTTCACGGTTAATGAAGATCACCGGTACTTCGATAATCTTGAACCCGCATTTGTAAGCGGTGAATTTCATTTCTATCTGAAAAGCGTAACCCTTGAAACGGATGTGGTCAAGATCGATGGTTTCGAGTACCTGACGACGATAACACTTAAAACCGGCAGTAGTGTCGTGTATCGGTAGTCCGGTAACGATGCGAACATATTTAGATGCAAAATAAGACATAAGGACGCGTCCCATCGGCCAATTCACTACGTTCACTCCGCTTACGTAGCGGGAACCGATGGCTACATCTCCTCCTTGGTTGGCACAAGCATCGTAGAGCCGTGGCAAGTCATTGGGGCTGTGGCTGAAATCGGCGTCCATCTCAAAAATGTATTCGTATGAATGTTCCAGTGCCCACTTGAACCCGGTGATATATGCCGTTCCCAATCCCAGTTTTCCTTTGCGTTCTATCATAAAGAGACGGTCGGGGAACTCTTGCTGCAAGGTTTTTACGATGGTGGCGGTTCCATCCGGAGAGCCATCTTCTATGATAAGAATATGAAAAATCTTTTCCAGTCCGAAAACGGCACGGATAATGTTCTCTATGTTTTCCCGTTCGTTGTAGGTAGGGATGATTACGATGCTGTCCGATGTCTGCATATTGTGTCTAAATTTGAAGACAAATGTAACGCTTTTCCGCTACTAACCAAAGATAGCGCATTAAAACTAAGGATAATTTAGTACTTTTGCGGTGAATTTGCATCACGGGTTACATGGATTCACACAGATTGGAAATTGATTTTGAGCGATCTGTGTGAGTTGGTGCGTTTGTGATGGACTAAAATGCTATTTATGACGATTACTGAACTGCAACATCAATATGCCGGGCATCCGAATGTGGAAGCCTTGAACAAACTGTTGGGGGAGCCCGCAGTCAGACATATCTATTGCGGTGGCCTGTATGCTTCCGCTGCTTCCTTATTCGCTTCGGCACTGGTAGAGAAGAGTCCTTGCCCGTTTGTTTTCATATTGGGTGATCTGGAAGAAGCCGGTTATTTTTATCATGATCTTACTCAGGTATTGGGTACGGAGCAGATTTTGTTTTTTCCTTCTTCGTTTCGCCGTTCGGTGAAGTATGGACAAAAAGATGCGGCCAACGAGATATTGCGTACCGAGGTACTCAGCCGGCTTCAGAAAGGTGAGCAAGGGTTGTGCATCGTTACTTATCCGGATGCGTTGGCCGAAAAAGTAGTCTCGCGCCAGGAATTGAGTGAAAACACATTGAAGTTACATGTGGGCGAGAAGGTGGACACCAGTTTTATCACGGATGTATTACATAGTTACGGGTTTGAGTATGTCGACTATGTGTATGAACCGGGACAGTATGCTGTTCGCGGCAGTATTATTGACGTATTTTCTTTTTCGTCCGAATATCCCTATCGTATCGATTTTTTTGGTGATGATGTGGAGAGTATCCGTACTTTTGAGGTAGAGTCACAGCTATCGAAAGAGAAAAAGGAAAGCATTGTCATTGTACCCGACCTTGCCGTAACCGGAAAAGTCACTACTTCTTTCCTTGACTTTATTCCGAAAGACACGACTCTGGCAATGCGTGATTTTCTCTGGTTGCGGGAACGCATTCAGGCTGTTCACGATGAATCGCTTACACCACAGGCTCTTGCTGCACAAGAGGCGGAAGAGAACGGAGGCATCACTCTGGAAGGCAAACTGATTGATGGTAGTGAATTTACTGTCCGCGCCTTAGATTTCCGGCGGATGGAGTTTGGCAACAAGCCAACCAGTACACCGGATGCCACGTTGACTTTTCATACTACGGCACAGCCCATTTTCCATAAGAATTTCGATTTGGTGGCAGAGTCTTTCAAAGATTATCTGAGCCAGGGATACACACTTTATATCTGTAGTGACAGTACGAAACAGACAGACCGTATCAGGGCTATTTTTGAGGACCGTGGAGACCGGATTCAGTTTACAGCTGTGGAACGGACACTGCATGAGGGGTTTGCGGATGACACTCTGAAACTTTGCCTGTTTACAGATCATCAATTATTCGACCGTTTCCATAAATATAACTTGAAGAGTGATAAAGCCCGTTCGGGAAAAGTTGCCCTTTCACTGAAAGAACTGAATCAGTTTACTCCCGGCGATTATGTGGTACATACCGATCATGGAGTAGGACGTTTTTCCGGTCTGGTGCGTATTCCTAACGGAGATACGACGCAGGAAGTGATGAAACTGGTTTACCAGAATGAAGATGTGGTATTTGTCTCCATCCACTCGTTGCATAAAGTCTCAAAATATAAAGGGAAAGAAGGAGAAGCTCCCCGGTTGAACAAGCTGGGCACCGGTGCTTGGGAGAAGTTGAAGGAGCGTACCAAGACAAAGATTAAAGATATAGCCCGTGATCTGATTAAACTTTACTCGCAACGTCGTGAGGAGAAGGGGTTTGCATACAGTCCCGACAGCTTTTTGCAACGGGAGCTGGAAGCTTCGTTCATTTATGAAGATACCCCTGATCAGAGTAAAGCTACGGCAGATGTGAAACAGGACATGGAACGGGATATGCCGATGGACCGGTTGGTGTGCGGAGATGTGGGGTTCGGCAAGACGGAAGTGGCCATACGTGCCGCGTTTAAAGCTGTAGCGGACAATAAGCAGGTAGCCGTCCTGGTGCCTACTACGGTATTGGCATACCAACACTTCCAGACTTTCCGTGACCGTTTGAAAGGGCTTCCCTGTCGGGTAGAATATCTCAGTCGTGCCCGTACGGCAGCACAGGCAAAGGCAGTTATCAAAGGATTGGAAACCGGAGATGTAAATATTCTGATCGGTACTCACCGTATTCTGGGTAAGGATGTCAAATTCAAGGATCTTGGCCTGTTGATCATTGATGAAGAGCAGAAATTCGGTGTGTCGGTCAAGGAGAAACTGCGCCAGATGAAAGTGAATGTGGATACATTGACGATGACGGCAACTCCGATTCCGCGTACGTTGCAGTTTTCATTGATGGGAGCACGTGATTTAAGTGTGATTTCTACTCCGCCTCCCAACCGCTATCCGATACAGACGGAAGTACATACGTTCAGTGAAGAGGTGATTGCCGATGCCATTAATTTTGAAATGAGCCGCAATGGGCAGGTTTTTCTGGTCAATAATCGTATAGCCAATCTTCCGGAACTCAAAGCGATGATTCTCCGTCGTATTCCGGATTGCCGGATTGCCATCGGGCATGGGCAGATGGAGCCGGCGGAATTGGAGCAGATTATCTTCGGTTTTGTCAATTATGATTATGATGTGTTGATTGCCACCACCATTATTGAGAGTGGAATCGACATACCGAATGCCAATACTATTATTATCAATCAGGCTCAGAACTTTGGTCTGAGTGACTTGCATCAGATGCGCGGACGTGTAGGACGTAGCAATAAAAAAGCTTTTTGTTATTTACTGGCTCCCCCCTTATCGTCGTTGACGCCTGAAGCTAAACGTCGTCTGCAAGCTATTGAGAATTTCAGTGATTTGGGGAGTGGCATTCATATTGCCATGCAGGATCTGGATATTCGTGGTGCAGGAAATATGTTGGGAGCCGAACAAAGTGGTTTTATTGCTGATCTGGGCTATGAAACTTACCAGAAAATATTATCCGAGGCTGTACATGAACTGAAAACAGATGAATTTGCAGAGCTCTATGCCGATGAATTAAAGGGGGAAGGCATCATAAGTGGTGAAGAGTTTGTAGAAGAGTGCCAGGTGGAAAGCGATCTGGAATTGTTGTTACCGGCCAATTATGTGACAGGTAGCAGCGAACGTATGTTACTGTATCGTGAATTGGACGGATTGACTCTTGATAAAGATGTAAATGCTTTCCGTTTACGGTTGGAGGATCGTTTTGGCCCTGTTCCTCCCGAAACGGAGGAATTGTTACGTATTGTACCGCTAAGGCGTCTGGCTGCACGTTTGGGAGTGGAAAAAGTATTCCTGAAAGGGGGGCGTATGACTCTGTTCTTTGTCAGCAATCCGGATAGTCCGTATTATCAGAGTGCCGCTTTCGGCAAGATGATCGATTATATGATGAAATATACCCGCCGATGCGATTTGAGGGAGCAGAACGGACGTCGGTCTATGTTGGTGAAAGACATTCCGAATGTGGAAACCGCCGTCAGTGTGCTTCAGGAGATAGTGGCATTGCCGGTGAGAGAAAAAGAATAGACAGTTCACCTCGGAGGACACAGAGTATATACAGAGGATAAATTTTATCTTCAAACAGCGAAACTTCTGTGTCCTCTGTGTTCTCCGGAGTGAATAAAGCATGAATTATCTTTTTCCGTACAACTTGTCTATCAGGTCTGCCCGTCCGATGCGGCGCAGTTCATTGATGATGTTCCGTCGTTCTTCCGGTTTATACCAAAAAAAGAATTGTCTTTGGGCCAATTTTTCCCGTTGGGTTTTGGCACTGAATACCGGTTCGAGTGTGTATGGGTGGAAGCCGGTGTACCAGGCTTCGGTAGCTACGGTCATAGGGGTGGGAGTGAAGTCCTGCACCTGTTCCAAATGAAAATCCTGCCGCTTGGTAATTACTGCCAGCTCTGCCATATCCTCTTCTCTACATCCGGGATGGCTGGAGATGAAATAGGGGATTAATTGTTGGCGTAAGCCAAGTTCCCGGTTGATTCTGTCAAATATCTTTTTAAACTCCCCGAATTGGCTGAAGGCAGGTTTACGCATGATACTCAGTACCCGGTCACTGGTGTGTTCCGGTGCTACTTTCAAGCGGCCACTGACGTGGCGTGCTATTAGTTCGCGGGTGTATTCCGCCGTACTTTTATTGACGGAAGGGTCTTTGCTTTGATGAAGCAGTAAATCATAGCGTACTCCGCTGCCGATAAAGCTCCGTTTGATTTCCGGTAAAGAATCTACTGCATGGTAGATATCCAGCAATGGTCGATGATCTGTATTGAGGTTCGGGCATACTTTGGGATGGATACACGAAGGACGTTTGCAACGTTTGCAAAGTGCCAGGTCTTTTCCACCCATTTTATACATGTTGGCAGAAGGTCCTCCTAAATCGCTAAGATTTCCTTTGAAGTCGGGTAGTTGTACCACCTCTTTTACCTCTTTCAGAATGCTCTCTTTGCTTCGGCTCACAATAAATTTTCCCTGGTGGGCGGAGATCGTACAAAAGGCACATCCTCCAAAACATCCCCGATGGATATTGATGGAGAATTTAATCATGTCGTAAGCCGGAATACGTTTTCCCTTGTATTTGGGATGGGGTAAGCGTGTATAAGGAAGATCGAATGAATGGTCCAATTCTTCCTGTGTCATCGGTGGATAGGGTGGGTTTACCACTACTACTTTGTTGTCTACAGCTTGAATAATCCGGGCTGCTGCATATTTATTGCTTTCTTCTTCAATGTGCCTGAAGTTGGCGGACTGCTTCTTTTTATCAGCGAGGCATTCTTCGTGGGAATGGAGGGCAATATCTTGCTCATCAGGCTCGTATTCATCGGTCAGATAAGCAATTTGCGGAATAGTAGTCAGTGAAGAACGACAGATGTTAAACGGTGAAGTCGTACTGTCCCGGTATTCATTGTGCGTTGTTAATCTGCGGACCAGTTCGCAAATGGGCTTTTCACCCATACCATAAATCAGCATGTCGGCACCGCTTTCACAAAGGATGCTTTTTTTAAGCTGATCTTGCCAATAGTCATAATGGCTGAGGCGGCGCATACTTGCTTCAATACCTCCTAAAATGACCGGTACATCGGGATAGAGTTTTTTCAGGATCTGACTGTACACGATTGTGGGGTATTCCGGTCGCATATCCGGACGTCCGTCCGGTGTGTAGGCGTCATCGCTGCGCAAACGTTTATTAGCTGTATATTTGTTCACCATGGAGTCCATGCAACCTGCACTGATGCCGAAAAAAAGGCGGGGGCGTCCCAGTTTGCGGAAATCGCGCAAGTCGTCACGCCAATTGGGCTGAGGTACGATGGCCACCCGTAAACCTTCGGCTTCAAGGATACGGCCGATGACGGCCGCTCCGAAGGAAGGATGGTCTACATAAGCATCACCGCTAAAAAGGATGACATCCAGTTCGTCCCAGCCGCGAAGCTCTACTTCTTTCTTAGTGGTGGGTAACCAATCAGTAAGTCGATATTCTTTCATGGGAGCAAAGATACGGATAATTTTGCTATACGAGGGCACGGATAAAGCAGAAGATGAACCAACCACATACGGCTACCTTCAGCACGGTACCCAACAGGAAACCTGCAAATGCTCCGAATCCGGCTTTCAGGGCGTATTTGGTCTCTTTACCGCCCAGCAATTCGCCTGCTACTGCGCCTGCAAACGGACCGATGAATACCCCCCAGGGAGGAAACAGGAAAATACCGGCAAAGGTACCGATGATACATCCCCATTTACCCCATGAAGTACCTCCGAGCCTTTTCACTCCAAACATTGGAATGAAATAGTCGAGTATTTGTATCAGTACCACAATGAACAGCCAAAGGAACAGTTGCGGAATAGTGAAGGAAACTTTATCGGTGAAGTGTAGAAATACCAATGCCAGATAGGCAACAGGAGGTCCCGGCAACATGGGGACAATACATCCGGCCAATCCGACAAGCAGGCAGATGCTGCCCAAAATGATTAGGAATATATCCATGCGCTCAGCCGATTCTTTTAATAATAGCAATGAATTCCTCGTTGGTCATTCCGAAGTCTTGCTCACGATAGTTCACGAAATCCTCCAGATAGTCGCTGGCTATGGCTTCAAGAACTTCCTTACCGTTAAGTCCTTCTTCATCAATCATAAAACGGATCATACCCTGATAGGCATGAATCGTTTTTAAGCGCTGTTCGGCTCCGGCTACTCCCATCATTTGACAATGATGCTCGTTGCGGGCAATAAGATAAACGGTAGCATAGAATTTTTCTGCGCTACCGAATGTATTTTTTATTTTTTTGATTGCCGTTACCGGCCATTTCTTTATTTGATTTTGTACTTCGCTCATAAGATAGTAAACTGTAAAGTCATCCGCTCTCCATCATATATTTCGCGGAATCCGATACCTTGTTCTGATAAATATTCCTTAAGATCCTGAAATGCGGCTACCTGATCCGTTACAATCTCCATTTTGTCACCGGAACTGGCATTACACATCGCTTTTATGGCCGGAATCAACGGGCTATAGTTTGTCATTCCGCAGGTATCAATGGTAATCATACTTCCTCCTCTTCTTCTGCTTCCTGCTTCGATAGCCAGGTGAGATAAAGTTTGATGAGTTGCTGCAACCCGAATGCTTTCATATTATTGTGATAAATCACGTCTATGCAGAGGTCGAGCAGGTCCTTACTGTCTTCTTCCTGACTTGCTATCAGCGAACGTATATTCAGTTTCAACTTCTCCAGAACGGCTTCATCTACAATGCCATTGCTGTCTATCAGATGCTGGAATAAAGAGTGTTTTTCGATGGTTACCAAATTCTCTTCAGATATTTCCATGCTGCGTGTACCGCTCGGATTTGCTTGTATTGTGTACATAGTGCTTTTATTTTAATAGTTATTATTAGGAGCAAAGATAGAATTTAAAATGAAGAATGGAGTATGCAGCAGGGATTTTTTTTGATGAATTCATATTTTCATAGAATTCCCTCCGTGAGCAGACATGCTCACGGAGGGAACCTTATGACTGTTTATCTGTCAATTGTCAAGGCCATGGCTGAACAATAATCTGAATGGTTTGCCGTCCTAATGGGGGCTGCCCCGGATTGAGCGGATTATACCATTTCATATTAACATGATATCTTCCTGCCAAAATTCCTCTTATGCGCAGAATAATCATAGTGCCAAGTACGTATGACTCTTCTTGTTCTATGCCTTCCGGCGGGTTATCGCATTCCCATATCATTGCTCCAAACATGGGATATGGAATTTCTGCTATTTCGCCCACATGAAGAAAGACCTGACTCGGCAGTGGGGGAGGTGTAACATGAGGAGGTGGAATATCTTGTTCGATTCCTTCCACCTTTGAAATCGGAACGTTCACGGAAGGGCTGTATGCATAAGCTACGCCTCTACAAAGTAGCATGACTACTACTAAAAAAAACATTTTTGTTTTCATAATTATAAAAATTGGTTCATCTAAAATGCCACAAATGATTATCCAACCATAAATAATCAGATTAGAAGACTCTATTATGAAATTAGAAAAAGATAAGATGGCAAAAACAGTAATGGTAATGGGGCAACCGAATGATGGCAGGAACAAAAACGATAGCAGCCATTATGTCAGATGGCAGCAAACCTTAAAATAAATTCACGTAAATAACAGACATTATGACAGTTTTGTCTGCAAAGAACAAGTTCTTTGCAGACAAAAGACTAATACCAAATACCGGGACATAACAATGTTTATTGAAAGTTTATTTTTCTCCGAAGAATTTTAGTATTGCTGCCATTACTGTGGCACGGTCCGTTTCGCTTTCGATGCTTTCGAATGGGAATCCCATTGCGAATACCCGATAATCTCCTTTATAGGCAATTCCGGCACTGCGTTGCCCGGGTTGATATGCGAATACCGGGAAAGCAGAACCTACCGGCACAATGCAGTCGGGAGCAGTTACCGCATAAGACTTTTCGTTAGGCAAGCGGGGAATCTGTATGGTACGTCCCAGGCCCGAGATCTGTCCGGAACGGGTATCACTTAATGAACTCTGATAGCCGTATTTCAGTACAGTCTCTGTGAATTCGCGGTTACCTTGCGAATTACTCATGTCGCTGCCTATATAGGATCCGCTGACAAACAGGTTTCCTCCTGACTGGCAATAAGCTGTCAGTAAGCGCTGCATAGGTGAAGAGAATGTTTTATAATACGTTTTGCGGGCCGGATCACTTTGGATATCATCTTTCTCCAGGCCCAGAATGAAATCTACGATCGGATAGTGCTCCAGTTGGACACGTGTGTTTTCAACGGCTTCGTCACTGCATGAAACGAAGCTGTAGTTTCCGGCAGCCTGAATCGCTTTGCCATGTATAAATGGATAGTCGAAGGTATTCCCGGCAATTTTCATTCCTTCCAGTTCGCCGCCGCTATAACCCAGGCTTCCTTTTCCTTCTTTTCCGGCTTGAAAGCGATCAAAGTCTGTTTGTGCTCCGCAAAACGAAATATTATATTGGTAGGCGACACCGGGATCTTGTTCCAGATCAAAGCCTGCTTCATCCGGTGTGTCAATAACTGCCGGTCCGCTTAACCGATTGAAACCGTTAATGATAAGCACTTTTCCGTGTTCTCGCTTGGCTTTGTAGGCCGCCAGAATTTCAGACGGGAAACTTTCTCCTCCCCGGTTGACAGCCGTAACCTTAAATGAATAAACCAGACCCGGTTCTATTTTTAGAGAGTACGAAGGCTTGTCCACACGTACCCCGTTGTCGAAACCACCATATCCGATGCGGGTGTATACTATATACTCACGAGGACGGGCAGTGGGTTCCGATGGATCGTTCTCTCCCTGCCATGAAAGTTCCAGAGTATTTTTCTTTTTACCGAATCCGATGGCAAAGTTGCTTACGGGAAGTGGTTGTACCACATACTCTTTGTTGTGCTGGCTGCTGACAAATTGCAGTACGGCTTTATAAATGGCGCGTCCTACGGTAAACTTGAAATTCGGATCGTGTCCGAGTTTCATGTCGGCAAAGTTCTGGTGCGACAGTAACTCGATGATGGTGGATGGGGTGGCAGGCAGGCGGGTCTCGCTGTAATTACGGTCCCACATGCTGCGTCGGGTCCATTGTATATTAAAGTTGGCACGAATATCCTTTTGTATTTGGGTAAGCATGAGGTCGGCCAGATCCCGCGAAGCATATCGGTTATTTCCCGAGTTGAGCAGTCCGTTATTGAAGTTGGTTGTATAGATGCCGAGTGACCCTACTATATCGTCCGTTTTACTGTACCCGGCATCACTGTGCAGTGCCACATTCATTTCTAACGGTACACCCAATCCTTTCTGTACGGGATTGAATACGGAGCCCCCCGACAAATAATTGATGGTGTTGGAGCGTGCATTGATGTCGTCTGCATAATCGTTTTCTCCCTGTTTTCCTCCGTAAACGTCATAAGGCATTCCTGCCCATTGGGCGGAATAACGCGCACCCTCCAGATAGCGGGGTAATCCGCTCACTGTAGTACCCCGGACAATGTTTCCCATTCCTCCGCCGAAACGTACGGCGTCGGCACAGACAACTCCGCTTTCATTGCTTTCATTGCTCAGTACCACCATGCCGTAATCATTGCTGCCTTTGTCAAACTCAAATGTACCAAGGTATACCCATGTGCCACTGCCTATCTTCTGGTTGACTTTGAATTCCGTTACACCACCTTTGTGAAATACCAGATACTTGGCGTCACTAACGCTATTGGGGAGTGTCTGGTAAGATACATATACCGCATAGTTTCCCGCTTCGGGAATGGTAGGGATCCATTCGGCGAATGCCTTATTCTTTTTCTTTTCTGTACGGGTGAAGCGTGCGGTACCTGTCAGGAAGGGATTTTCTCCATCTTTGTAGACAGATTTTCTTTGTGCGAATCCATAACCGTTTGTTTGATTCCAACGGGCCTTGCGGCTTTTCATTTCCAGATAGATGGAACCGTTTCGGGTGTCATTGTCTACAATCACTTCATTTTTCTGAGTATCCCGTTCACGCGGAGTATAAACATTAGCTCCGGCGTTTTCAAGCATGGGAATGACATAAGGCAGGATGAAAGATTGCGTGAATAAGTCTTCTGTGGTACAGAACAGTCGCGGACGTTGCCAACTCCATTCGCCTTTATCGTTTTTGAAATATTTGCCATGGCTTTGCCAGAGGGAGATGTGACAGTTTTGCAGTCCTTTGGTTACTTCATAGGGGCGGGAAACATTTTTTACCCAAGGTGCTCCTTTGTATTCCGCATTCGAGAGTCGCGACTTATCTTTCTTTTTTCCACGAAAGAAGTTGGGAACTAACTTTTCGATGGGCTGGTCGTTGACATAAACCGTGGTTCGGAAAAAGCGTACGGGGCCCGGAAGTAACTCTGCTATCTGATGGTAGATTTCATCTACTGTTTCCGATAGAAAGGGCTGATAAGCAAAACTTTCGGAAGCATAGATGGATAGTTTTTTACCTTCAAAGTCAATATCTACGCTTTTTAACTTACTACTTCCGGTATTGGCAGATGCCGGGATGTAAGTCTCAAAGTAATTGCTAAGCCGTTCTTTTACGCTCTTTTCAATTTCTTGCGCAAATAAGATACCTGTGCCCGTAAGGAGCAACAGGAGGAGTATACATAGTTTTTTCATATATTCGGTTGAGTAATAGTCTGGGTACAAAAATAGAAGAAATAAATGAAAAACCGGTGATCCCGATAAGTCATTAGCAATTCAGACTGGTAATGAACCGTTTATTCGGTATACAATGCCCTTAGTCTGTCGATATCTGCTCCTAATTGATTTCTCAGGAAGTTCTCCAGACCTTGGTAATCGGAATCAATAGTCTGGAAGGCTGCTTCCAGATATTCCTTACGCACGGTGGTAAGAGGTGCGAATTCGGGATGGGCCTGTACGATCGCATCGTATTTGCCTTTTAGGTATTCGGCAGACAGCATATAATCTTCCATAATCACTTTTCTGTCTACACCCAATGCTCCCAATAATAATGCGGCGGCAATACCGGTACGGTCTTTTCCGGCCGAACAGTGAAATAAAAGAGGAGTGTTCCGTTCTTCCGAAACAATCCGGAAAAACTCCCGGTAAGTATCCTGGGCATTTTGGATGATATAGACGTATGCCTGTTCAAGTATTTTCGGAATGTTGTTCAGGTTGAAGTGAGCCATGTCGGTCATGTCACCGGCTTCGATGGACAGAGGAATGTATTGCGTTACCGTTGCCGGTATTCTGTCTGCTGCCACTTTCTTTTCCTGTATACTTCTGAAGTCAATATCCGTACGGATGGATAAAGAGGCAAGATAGGCCAGGTCGGATTCTGTCAGTTTATTGAGATCGCCCGAACGGATAAATGTTTTCCACTTTACGTGTTTATGGCCTGCTGCGGGGTAACCTCCCAAGTCGCGCATATTATATGCTCCCTCGACAGGGAGAAGACGGAGATATTCTTCTTGTTTCATGTATGATTTGTCTTTTTATTAAAGAAAAGAAGAGTGAAGAGTCTCAAACTCCTCACTCTTCTTTATTTTTATTTCACTAATAAGCTCTGATTATAGTGGAATGTATTCCACAAATGCTTCCATTGCTTCGTAAGAGGCCAATCCCAAACTGTCGTAAAGAGCTGCGGTACCCCGGTTGCGGTCTTCGCTACGTTGCCAGAACAGGCGTTCGTCATTACCCAGGAACGGAGCACTTTCCATCTGGGACTGGTGCTTCAGGATGGAGTTACGTTTTGCACGCAATTCTTCCGGACTGATAGGCACAGCCATTTCGATGTTTTCGATTTCCCATTCGGCCCATGCACCACGATACATCCAGATACGGCAATCTTTCAACCATTCGGCTCCTTCTTCTTTTTCAAGGTCTACAGCAGCAAATACGGCATCTGTACACACACGGTGTGTGCCGTGCGGGTCAGCGAGGTCACCGGCTACAAAAATCTGGTGAGGTTTCACTTCACGGAGCAGATTGCGGACGATTTCTACGTCAGCCTCGCTGATCGGATTTTTCTGGATTTTACCGGTTTCATAGAAAGGCAGATCCAGGAAGTGACAACGTTCCAATGGGATATTATTATAGGTACAAGCTGTACGTGCTTCGCCACGGCGAATCAAGCCTTTGATGGTCAGGATATCGCGTGTATCCATATCACCGTCTTTCTTATCCTTCAGGAATTTACGGATTTCGGCATATTTTTCACTGATCACCTGATCTTCACTGTTTATAAAGATTTGGTTGAATCCGTTGATGAAATGCATGAAACGAACTACTTCCTCATCACCTACGGCAATGTTTCCGGAAGTCTGATATGCTACATGAACTTCATGTTTCTGTTCTACCAGACGGCGAATCGTACCTCCCATGGAGATCACGTCGTCATCGGGATGCGGAGAAAATACGACAACCCGTTTCGGATACGGTTTGGCACGTTCGGGACGATAGGTGTCGTCTGCCTTCGGTTTGCCACCCGGCCATCCGGTGATGGTGTGCTGCAGATCGTTGAATATCTTGATATTTACGTTATAAGCAGATCCGAATAGGGCAAGCAGTTCGCTCAGTCCGTTTTCGTTATAGTCTTTGTTGGTCAGTTTCAGGATTGGTTTTCCGGTCAACTGGCACAACCATACAATAGCACTACGGATCAGTTTATCGTTCCATTCGCAAGAAGTGACCAGCCATGGACGCTGAATACGTGTCAGGTTGGAAGCTGCTGACAAGTCGATGGCTACATGTGCATTGTTGTGAGTCTGTAAATAAGATGCCGGAATGGTATCTGTTACATTACCTTCCACACACTCTTTCACCATGTGCGCCTTTTCTTCACCCCATGCCAGCAGATAGATTTTCTTTGCTGCCAGAATAGTGGCCACACCCATTGTAATGGAACTGATTGGCGTATTATCAATGGTTCCGAATATTTTGGATGCTTCATTGCGTGAACCGCTGTCCAGCAAAATCAATCGGGTGGTAGAATTCAGGCGTGAACCCGGTTCGTTGAAAGCGATATTACCTACGCGGCCGATGCCCAGTAAGGCGATATCGATACCGCCGAAACTTTCGATGCGCTGTTCGTACAGGCGGCAGTATTCAAAGATGGTATCTTTAGCGATCGTACCATCCGGAGTGAAGATATTCTGCTTGTCAATATCAACGTGATCGAGGAACATCTCTTTCAATGCGTTGAAATTGCTGTTGATAGCGTCTTGGGACAATGGATAGTATTCGTACATATTGAATACGATTACATTACGGAAACTGAGTCCCTCTTCTTTGTGCATGCGAATCAATTCGGTGTATACGCTGCGTGGTGAATTTCCACCCGGCAATGCCAGTACGCAGAAACGTCCTGCTTTTTGTTTATCGCGAATGACCTGTGCTATTTCGCAAGCGATATGATTTGCACCTTCTTCCACAGACTCATAAATATCTGTAGGAATTTTCTCTAATCGGGTTAATACCGATCTCTCGAATGCATTCTCCGGTCTATAATACCTGGGGGAGACCCTGTTGAGTGTAATCTGAGAACTAAGATTTGTCTTCATAAGTTTGTTATTAATTAAGTTTGACTGAGTCTTTGTCGTTATCGGAAACTCTGAACAAATATATATAAAAACAATCAACTATGCGATAAGGTTGACAGGGAATTTAAATTAAAATCTTTTTTTACCTATAAATGGGGAGGAGGGGAGTGATAAAACGATGAAGGTTAAACGATAAACGGTGGACAATGAACAGGCTGCGTTATAATGGTCTGTTCATTGTTCACCGTTTATGTTCAAAAAACGTCTATTCGATTAAAACAGCGTATTGGTTTCAGGCACCAGCTTACCCATGGCCCATACGGCTCTTACGTTGAGGTCCTCATCGAGTACCAGGATATCGGCATCTTTGCCTTTTTGCAAGGAACCCTTACGGTCGTATACACCCATGATACGTGCCGGGGTTTCGGAAGCCATACGGACTGCGTCTTCCAATGGAATTTCTGCTTTCTGTACGACGGTACGAATCAGGCGGTCCATTGTGGCAATACTTCCTGCCAAAGCAGAATGGTCGGCCAACTTACATACTCCGTCTTCGATAATAACACGCGGGTCGAAAGCTTCTTTGCTGTCACTGTCGGCGCAAGCGAGGGCATCTGTAATCAGGCAGGTTCTTTCTACACCTTTTATTTTATATACAAGTCTCAGGATAGTAGGAGGTACATGGATTCCATCGGCTACTACTTCTACGGTCATATCATCCAACAGATAAATACTTTCGACTGTACCTTCATACTTGTATTCTCTGCGCTTGTGGAAACCGGGCATTGCATTGTAGAAGTGGGTGGCATGGGTATATCCGGCTTCATATGCCGTACGGATGTCTTCAAATTCGGCTTGTGTATGTGCCACGGAAGGGAGAATACCTTTGGCAGCAATATATTTTCCGAACTGCATGGCTCCCGGAAGTTCCGGAGCGGCGTCCCAGCGCTTGATGCAATGATACTGTTCTACGATCGGAATATATTCATTCGGATCAGGGTTCTTGATGTTCTCGGGAATTTGTCCTCCTGCCATTTTCATGTTCAGGTAATGACCTTCAAGGTGCAGTCCCAGAATAGGGCTGTTTTTCTCTTCCATCAGTTTGGTGCAGGTTTCAGCAGCTTGCTGGATCATGGGGACTGTAGATGATGAAAGTGTAGGAAAGATACTTGTAGTGCCATGTTTCATGTGAGTATGGACCGCTGCCCGGAAGGCATCTTCCGTACATTCCATAAAGTCGCGGCCTCCACCACCATGCACGTGGATTTCTACCCCACCGGGAACTACATACATACCTTTGACGTCAATAAGTTCAGCTCCGATAACGGCCAGATCGCAGTTTGTAACTTCTAAAATCTTATTGTCTCTGATAAGCACGGAACCGTCTTTCATCCATCCTTGGGGGGTGAGTATACGTGCGTTAATTAATTGGGTTAACATTCGTGTTATGAGTTAAATTAGGGTTTGTTTTTTGGTACAATAAATTGATTGTCTGGCAAAATTAGATACTTTTTTGCATTTATATACTATAATTCAAGAGATATTTTTATTAAATGCGGAAATTATGTCCTGTAGATTTAATAAAGGAGAAAAGAGTCTGCGTCTTTCCAGCTGGGGAATTTATGGCGAAAGGCAGTGAGAGTTTCTATATCAAGTTCGATGGTTTGTATCTTTTCTTCTGAGTCGGGAGTCCCTGTCAGGATCTCGCCTTTAGGACTATACAAGGCTGAATATCCCGGATAGTGAAGTCCGTTGCCGTCTCGTCCTGTACGGTTCACACCGCATACGTAACATTGGTTTTCGATAGCGCGTGCGCAAAGTAGTGTATTCCATGCATGGATGCGTGGAGTAGGCCAACTGGCTATGTAAATAAGAAGGTCGTATTCGTTGTTTATATTCCGGCTCCAGACAGGAAAGCGAAGATCATAACAGACCTGAAGGCAGATATTCCAGCCCCGATAGGGGACGATCACCCTCCGGTTGCCTGCCGAAAAGTGTTCAGTTTCGCATCCCATGCGGAAGAGATGGCGTTTGTCATAGTAAAAATCCTGACCGTCCGGAGTAATCAGAAAGGCCCGGTTATAATAAGCACCTGCTTCTTCGCAGATGAAACTTCCGACCAATGCGAACTGAAACTCTGCGACATACCCTTTGAGGGTCCGGATGGTGAAACCGGAAATCGGTTCGGCCAATGTTCGGCTGTTCATGCTGAATCCCGTTGTGAACATCTCCGGTAAAACAACAATCTCCGTTGTTCCGCGAAGAGGAAGTAGCTTTTCGCGGAGCAAACGGAGATTTTCCTGTTTATTTTCCCAGATAATATCTGTTTGTACAATCGAGATTTTCATAAATCATTCAACGTCTCCAATGGAGAAGTTTTCGGGGTGTTTCCCTTTGAAATTTTTGAAATAAAGTTTTATTTCACGCATGTCCTTGTCAATATCTCCACTTGGCATGACTGCTTTAGTCGACGTAATGGTCTTGGTTGTATAGTCGATGCCGACCAGGACAATGGGTACCTGTGCTTTGAGCGCAATGTAATAGAAACCTTTTTTCCAGTTGGGGTTGCGTTTACGCGTTCCTTCGGGAGTAATAGCGAGGTGAAACTTTTTGCTGGTATTGAAGTGATGAACCATTTGCTCTACCAATGAGGTCTTGCGACTACGATCTACAGGAATACCTCCTACAGCTCTGAAAAGTAGCCCTAAAGGAAAAAAGAACCATTCTTTTTTCATCATGAAACTGGTCTTTCCTCCCATGGCACCGTAAAATAGTTTACCAATAAACAAATCTAAATTAGTGGTATGGGGAGCTGCGCAAACTACACATTTATCATATTTGGGTACTGTCACGTTCATCTTCCATCCCAGCAGGCGATAGTAAATAAAGCTATATATTGCTTTTTTCATTCTTAGTTCAGTTTCGCGATGGCGTCAATGATTTCGTTTACTTTTGCATTGAAGTCTACACGGAATTTTTTGTAGAATCCTTTCACATTTCCCGGTTCGGTGTGGCTGATACGGCTGATAAATTCATCCTGCATTTTCAGGATTTCCGCCATCAGTTCGTCAGCTTTTGCTTTATCTGTACCCGGTACGAACATGCTGTTGATCAAACACTCTGAAAATAATTCACCTGCGATATAGTTTACGTTCTTTTTAAGTTCTCTTCTCTTTGCCATAATTCTAAATGTTTTATGTGAGTATATAGAAAATATTTTCGGTAAAGATAACGACTTTCTTCGGTTCTGAGTAATAAATTTGAAATAATTAAATAATTCCGTGCTGTGTCTGTCTTGTTGTTTGGTGGTTACAGACGCATTTTAGCAGAGGGTGTAGCCATCCGTATGCCGGGGCTACACCCTATTGGCGGGAGGGCTACACCCTTTACCTCGTGGGGCTACACCCCCTGCCGGAAGAAAGAGGTTGGTATTGTCAGAAAGAAAATCCCAGGTTTACGTAAAATCCTACGTCCTTGGATTGGTTGGAGTACCCCAATGATGCTTCTAATGGACCGAACATGCTGTCCAGCCCATATCCGATGCTACAACCGTAAATCCGGTTGCCCTTCAGGATCTTGAAAAAATTATCGTCACTCAAGGCAAAGTTTCCGGCTAACGTTATATAATGTTTGCTACCCATGCGTTGGCGCAGCTTTAGAGAAGCCACGGCAACGGAATTGTGCGTTAATTCTATATTGTAAATTCCGGCGAACGGGAGTTGCTGGGGCAAATAACGTCCGAACACGTCACTTCCCAACGCATTCTCGTAGGCATAAGGAATTTCCTGCCCGATCAGTACTCTGCCGTAAATAGCCGGGATCAGGGCCAGACGGTTGCTGACAGAGAACACACTTTCCCAGGAGGCACTGAGTGCGGAGAAGGGGGCATGTCCGTTATATCGGGCGAAGTTGTCCGTATACAATGAATAAGCACCGGAGAAGTTGCTGCCTTTGGATGGGAAGTATCCTTTGTCGAAGGTGTTGTAACGTAACTGCGCAAAATAACTGATGAAGTATTCGGAGTTGACATCCATTGTAAATTCCGGTTTCTTGAAAAGGAAATCTTTGTATTTGAAATACTCGATTCGTGCGCCGAATCCAAACCGAAAATTTTTATACCACACATCCGAAAATCCGAATTCACCCAGATGATATTTATAAGTTGTGTTGTAGGCACGGTCGCCATGATCATAAATGTTGATGTCATTGTACTGGAACATGTACGAGAAATTGATGTTTCTTTGTTGCATGGGTTCCAGGGTATAATCTACCCGGGCCATGTATCGTTTGCCCAGTCGTCCGGTAACAGAAACTTTGGAAGGAATGTGGGTCTTTAATTGTGCTGTGGCATTTATCAATAGCGAAGCTATCTCTTCCGAGTCGAAGCGGAGACCTACATTGATGGTTTTCTCATACTTTTTCTCTAACAGGAAGGTTAAATTATAGCCTTCAGGGGTATTGGTTAACGTGTAACTGGCGTTTGAGTAAGATTGGTTCCCGCGCAGAATGAATAGTGCTTGTTCAATCTGTCGCATGCTGATTTCACTGTTTTCTTGCAGTTTGCATTTTTTCATTAACCACTTCTTGTCGTTTTCTTCTACATCAGAGAAAGTAATTTCCTTCACTGGCAAAGTCCGGGTGCTTGAAAATAAGGTATAAGGACCATGTGACTCGGGTTTGAAAGTGTCTGCAATACCGATTTTCTTTTTAAGAGCGAGCAGGGAGTTCCATTGCTTACGAGCTGCCTCTTCTCCCCGGTGCATCAGAGAATCAATGGCCGAAGGGGTAAAACTGGCCGAAGAATATCCCTCAACGTTCACCTTTATATAGGTATCGGTCAGGCTGATATTTTTTTGATGATTGTTTTTGGTCGTCAGGTCAATGATTTGGGAGAGTATGTCCGGAGCACTGTTAAGTTTGTCGATCCCTTTCAAGTTGTTTTGCACATCTACACCGATGATAACATCGGCGCCCATCGATTTGGCTACATCTACGGGATAATTGTTAATCATGCCGCCGTCAATCAGAATCATGCTATCCTTGCGCACAGGTGTGAACACTCCGGGAATCGCCATGCTGGCTCGCATTGCTGTGGCAAGCACTCCATTGTGGAATACAATCTGTTCGCCATTTACGATGTTTTGTGATACGCACGCAAAGGGGATAGGCAGTTTGTTGAAATCAACGGAATCATGATAGCCTACTGTCAGTTCCGTAAATAGGTTGGCCAGATTCTGTCCCTTTATGATTCCACCGGAAACGGCGTCTTTGGGGCTTTTGGTAAAGGGGAATGAAAAGACATATTTTTCTGATTTTTCGCGTTCGTTGAGTGACATGGCACTACGCTTTACACGATCACTGAGTAAAAACATCCAGTCTTGTTTGCGTACCATACTGTCCAGTTGATGCGGAGTATATCCGATGGAGTATAATCCACCGATTATGGATCCCATACTGGTGCCTACTATATAATCGATTGGGATGCCGGCTTCTTCAATGACTTTCAGAGCCTGGATATGTGCTACCCCTTTCGCACCTCCTCCGCTGAGTACCACTCCGACTTTTTTACGTTGCTGTGCCATAGCGGGCAATGCCAGAAAAAAAGCCGGTAACAGAACTAATATCAGTGACAAATGTTTTTTCATTATAGTGTTATTTTTATGAATGCACTACAAATTTATATTATTATTTGGTAAAGTAAGTAGTGAATGACACTAAAAGTGCAAGTTATGGAACTTATGCAGAAAAGAATTATCTTTGTGACCCTTTTGTGGAATAATTCCCCAATCAGGGACACAATTCCACACTTTGGATAAACGGCAGTTATGTTCGGAAGATCACTAAAACAGCTTCTTCAGGGCATTGGAGAGAGCTTTTTAGTTAAAAAGATATATTCGGGACATAGTTTGGTATCTGATTTGTAAAGTAGCTAAGAAAGGATAAGTTAATTTTAATAATACAAACAAGCATGAGACTATTTTTAACGAGAAAAGAGCTGAAACTAAGGAGAAAAAGAACAATAGTGGGCATCGTCTGTTTGGCTTTGGTGGTAGGCATTTACTGGGTTCTGACGCGGCCACATAAAGCAAAGCCGGAGATACCTACTGTGATTGTAGAACCGGCAGAAAGGGACAATGTAGAGATTTTCGGAGAGTATGTGGGGCGTATACGTGCACAACAGTTTGTCGAAGTTCGGGCGCGGGTGGAAGGATATCTGGAAAGTATGCTTTTTGCCGAAGGAACGTATGTGAATAAAAATCAGGTGCTGTTTGTGATCAATCAGGATCAGTATCGTGCCAAAGCAGATAAGGCACGGGCACAATTGAAAAAAGATGAAGCACAAGCATTGAAGGCAAAACGGGATTTGGAACGTATCAAGCCGTTGTATGCGCAAAATGCGGCCAGTCAGTTGGATCTGGATAATGCGGAGGCAGCTTATGAAAGTGCGGTGGCGACCGTCGCTATGAGCGAGGCAGATCTGGCACAGGCCGAGTTGGAACTGGGTTATACATTGGTTCGTTCTCCGCTGTCGGGTCATATCAGTGAGCGTAACGTGGACTTGGGAACTCTGGTGGGACCGGGTGGTAAATCGCTGTTGGCTACAGTTGTGAAAAGTGACACTGTACTGGTAGATTTCAGTATGACTGCTCTGGATTATTTGAAGAGCAAAGAACGCAATATTAATATCGGGCAACAGGACTCTTCTCGTTCCTGGCAGCCGAACATCACTATTACATTGGCGGACAATACGGTGTATCCTTACAAGGGATATGTGGATTTTGCCGAACCTCAGGTAGATCCCCAGACAGGTACTTTTTCAGTCCGGGCAGAGATGCCGAATCCGAAGCAGGTGTTGCTTCCGGGACAGTTCACAAAGGTAAAGCTGTTGCTGGATGTACGCGAAGGAGCGATTGTGGTGCCGCACAAGGCGGTAACTATCGAGAAGGGTGGAGCCTATATCTATACCATGCGCAGAGATTCAACGGTAGAGAAACGATTTATAGAGCTGGGACCTGAATTTGGCAATAAACTTGTAGTGGAGAGAGGATTGGCTGCAGGCGAAGAAGTGGTAATAGAAGGATATCACAAACTGACGCCGGGAATGAAGGTGAGGGCTACTTTACCTCAGTCACTAACCGAGAAAAAGGAGAGCGAATGACTCTTTTCCTGAGATAAATAAGAACGTATAATTTAAAAGAAACTCTTCCTCCCTCTCGTTGGGAGAGGGGTGGGGTGAGGCCTTATAGAATATGAAAGTTAGTTTTTTTATAGATAGACCTGTTTTCTCGATCGTTATCTCGATACTGATTGTCATTATCGGCATCATTGGTCTGACCATGTTGCCTGTCGACCAGTATCCTCAGATCACTCCTCCGGTAGTGAAGATCAGTGCTTCTTATCCGGGAGCCAGCGCATTGACGGTTTCACAGGCAGTGGCAACTCCTATCGAGCAGGAGATTAACGGAACACCGGGTATGCTTTATATGGAGTCGAACAGTTCCAATTCCGGAGGATTTTCGGCAACGGTTACTTTTGATGTTTCTGCCGATCCGGATTTGGCGGCCGTAGAAATCCAGAACCGTGTGAAACTGGCGGAAAGCCGTTTGCCGGCTGAAGTTATTCAGAACGGTATCTCCGTAGAGAAGCAGGCACCCAGCCAGTTGATGACCCTTACGCTGATGTCGTCTGATCCGAAGTTCGACGAAATTTATTTGAGTAACTTTGCCACGATCAATGTACTCGATGTAATCCGTCGTATTCCGGGAGTAGGACGTGTTTCGAATATCGGTAGCCGTTACTATGCCATGCAGATATGGGCGGAACCGGATAAACTGGCAAACTTCGGACTGACTGTACAGGATTTACAGAATGCGCTGAAAGATCAGAACCGTGAGTCGGCTGCAGGTGTACTTGGTCAGCAGCCGGTGAAGGGACTCGATGTAACGATTCCTATCACTACACAAGGACGCCTTTCTACTGTAGAGCAATTTGAGAACATTGTGATCCGTGCCAATACGAATGGTTCTATCATCCGTTTGCGTGACGTGGCACGGGTTTCTCTCGAAGCTTCTTCATACAGTACGGAGAGTGGGATCAATGGCAAGAATGCTGCCGTTCTGGGCATTTATATGCTTCCGGGCGCTAACGCGATGGAAGTTGCAAAAAGTGTCAAGGAAGCAATGGATGAAATCAGCAAAAACTTCCCGGAGGGGTTGAGCTATGAGGTGCCATTCGATATGACGACTTATATTTCCGAGTCCATTCATGAAGTATACAAAACCCTGTTTGAGGCGCTGGTTCTTGTGGTGCTCGTCGTTTATCTCTCTTTGCAGAGCTGGCGGGCTACGTTGATCCCGATAGTTGCCGTTCCTATTTCATTGATCGGTACGTTCGGTTTCATGTTGATCTTTGGCTTTTCGCTGAATATATTGACATTGTTGGGGCTGATTCTTGCTATCGGTATTGTAGTGGATGATGCCATTGTCGTGGTGGAAAACGTGGAGCGTATTATGGAGGAAGAGAAACTTTCACCGTACGAAGCTACGAAGAAAGCCATGAACGGATTGGCGGGTGCGTTGATTGCCACTTCTCTGGTGCTTTGTGCGGTGTTTGTTCCGGTGAGCTTCCTCAGCGGTATTACGGGGCAGCTTTACCGTCAGTTCACTATTACTATTGCTGTATCCGTACTGATTTCTACTGTAGTGGCGTTGACGCTGAGTCCGGTCATGTGTTCGTTGATTCTGAAACCGGATAACGGTAAAAAGAAGAACATTGTTTTCCGCAAAATCAACCACTGGTTGAACGTGGGCAATCATAAGTATGTAGTCGCTATCCGCCGGGTAATTGGTAATCCGCGTCGTGTATTGGCCGGTTTCGGGGTAGTACTGATCGGTATTCTGTTGATTCACCGTCTGATTCCGACAAGTTTCCTTCCGGTGGAAGACCAAGGCTATTTCAAGATAGAATTGGAGTTGCCCGAAGGGGCTACGCTGGAGCGTACCCGGGAGGTAACGGATCGTGCCATCACTTATCTGGAAAAGAATCCGTATATAGCGTATGTACAGAATGTGACCGGAAGCAGTCCCCGTGTGGGCAGCAACCAGGCACGGAGTGAGTTAACCGTAATTTTGAAGCCGTGGGAAGACCGCAAGAATACTTCGATAGACGAGATTATGACAAACGTTCGTCGCGATCTGAGTGAGTATCCGGAGTGTAAGGTTTATCTCTCCACTCCTCCTGTCATTCCCGGTTTGGGAACCTCGGGTGGGTTCGAAATGCAACTCGAAGCGCGTGGTGAAGCTACTTTCGATAATTTGGTGCAGGCGGCGGATACTTTGATGTATTACGCTTCCCAACGCAAGGAACTGACAGGACTTTCCTCTTCACTTCAGTCGGATATCCCACAACTCTACTTCGATGTAGACCGCGATAAAGTGAAGATGCTTGGTGTGCCTCTGGCGGATGTTTTCTCAACCATGAAAGCCTATACGGGATCGGTCTATGTGAACGACTTCAATATGTTCAACCGTATTTATAAGGTATACATTCAGGCTGAAGCACCCTATAGGGAACATAAAGACAATATCAACCTGTTTTTTGTGAAGGCCTCTAATGGAGCGATGATCCCGCTGACTTCTCTGGGTAACGCATCGTATACCACCGGCCCGGGTAGCATTAAACGTTTTAATATGTTTACCACTGCTGTTTTTCGTGGTGAGGCGGCGCAGGGCTATAGTTCCGGTCAGGCTATGGAGATTATGGAGCAGATTGCACGTGACCATCTGCCTGATAATATTGGCTTGGAATGGAGTGGTCTCTCTTATCAAGAGAAAAAGGCAGGTGGGCAGACCGGATTGGTACTGGCATTAGTGTTCCTTTTTGTATTTCTCTTCCTGGCTGCACAGTATGAAAGCTGGACAGTGCCCATTGCCGTATTGCTTTCGCTGCCGGTAGCCACTCTGGGGGCTTATCTGGGGGTATGGATTTGCGGACTGGAAAATGATGTCTATTTCCAGATCGGATTGGTGATGCTTGTCGGATTGGCGGCCAAGAACGCCATCCTGATTGTAGAGTTTGCGAAAGTGCAGGTGGACCGGGGAGGTGATCTGGTGCAATCAGCCATCCATGCGGCACAATTGCGTTTCCGCCCCATCTTGATGACTTCGCTCGCGTTTGTACTGGGTATGCTTCCGATGGTGTTGGCAACCGGTCCCGGTTCGGCAAGCCGTGCGGCCATCGGCACGGGAGTATTCTTCGGAATGATTTTTGCTATTGTAGTGGGCATTATCCTTGTTCCGTTCTTCTTCGTACTGGTCTATAAAACAAAAGCAAAACTGAGAAATGTGCCGAATGTGAACGTGAAGTTACCGTTCAAGTCTAAAAAGAAAATTGATTGAATTATGAAAAGAAGCTATTTATATATTACTCTCTTACTAACTGCATTTACCTTGGGTTCTTGCAAGATAGGAAAAAGTTATGTCCGTCCCGACCTTAACTTGCCCGATAGTCTGGCACAGCATCAGGATACCCTGAGCTTCGGAGATAGGGAATGGTGGCAGATTTATACTGACAGTACCCTCCGGAGTCTGATAGACCGGGCACTGGAGCATAATAAAGATATGTTGATAGCCGCTGCCCGTGTCAAGGAAATGGCAGCTCAAAAACGTATTTCGACAGCAAATCTGTTGCCGGACATTAAAGGTACGGTGACTGCTGAACGGGAAAACGAAAACCATGGTGGAGATGCTTTCAAACGTAGCGATACTTTCGAGGCGCAACTTCTTTTCTCCTGGGAGCTCGACCTCTGGGGAAATCTTCGTTGGGCACGTTCTGCCAGCATTGCCGAGTATCTTCAGTCCGTTGAGGCACAACGCGCTCTTCGGATGACTATTGTAGCTGAAGTGGCTCAGGCGTACTATGAACTGGTGGCTCTTGATACCGAACTGGACATTGTCCGTCAAACGTTGAAGGCACGTGAAGAGGGGATGCGCCTTGCCCGTATCCGCTTTGAAGGGGGATTGACCTCCGAGACTTCTTATCGCCAGTCGCAGGTAGAGTTGGCACGTACTGCTACGTTGGTACCCGATCTGGAGCGTAAAATCTCGTTGAAAGAGAATGATATAGCTTTCCTTGCCGGTGAGTATCCCAATAAGATTACACGTAGCCGCTTGTTGCAGGAGTTCAATTTTCCGCAGGAATTACCTGTCGGTTTGCCTTCAGGACTGCTTGAACGCCGTCCTGACATTCGTCAGGCTGAACAGAAATTGATTGCCGCCAATGCCCGGGTAGGGGTGGCCTATACAAATATGTTTCCACGCATTTCACTTACCGGCAGGGTAGGATCGGAGAGCACTGCACTTTCCGAGCTGTTGAAGTCGCCTTATAGTATAATGGAGGGTGCTTTGCTTACACCAATTTTTGGCTGGGGTAAAAATCGTGCTGCCCTCAAAGCTAAGAAAGCTGCTTACGAGGCTGAAGTGCACAGCTACGAAAAGTCTGTCCTGACCGCTTTCAAAGAGACTCGAAACGCGATTGTGAACTTTAATAAAATCAAGGAAGTATATGATCTTCGTGCCAAATTGGAACGTTCGGCTAAGAGTTACGTAGATCTGGCGCAATTGCAATATATCAATGGAGTGACGAATTATCTCGATGTACTCGATGCCCAGCGTGGATATTTCGATGCCCAGATCGGACTTAGCAATGCGATGCGGGATGAACTGATTGCTGTGGTACAGGTGTATAAGGCACTGGGAGGCGGGTGGCAGATAAAATAATGGAATCCCGATTTTAGTCACGCTCCCATGAACAGCATGAATAGATTAAGATTCTTTTTTAGAAATCTCAGAGCCAGGTTAATATGCCGCTCTATTGCTTTTTCGGTAATAGAAAAATGTTCTGCTATTTCTTTGTTGCTCATGTGCAGCTCCCTGCTCATACGGAATACTTCTTGTTGGCGGGGAGGAAGTTGCATGACAAGTTCATCGATGTATTTCTTTAAGTCAGCGGCATCCAGTTCTCCTTCCATATCATAAGATTCCTCGACTGCTTGTATCGCAGTTATTTTGAGGGCTGTTTCTTTATAGTATCTGCGTGAATGATTGAATATAACATTCCGGGTTATGATAAAGAGATAGCCCTCAAAACTTTTGTTTTCATTTAAAAAATGGTGAGATTCCCATACTTTCACAAATACTTCCTGCACAATCTCCTCAATGTCCATTGAAGCGGTGAAATAAAGCTTTGTGAAATTATAGACCTGTTTCCAGTAATGATTGTATAAAAAAGCAAATGCTTCCTGATCGCCATGCTTTAATTTCCTGACTGTTTCTTTCTCTTGCATCTGTTTTAGTAATTAGAGGTGCAAAAGTAATCTTTTTGTTCTAAATAGATGCAGTTTCTACAAGAATATTAAAAAATAACATATTTTGTTTAATTGATATTATGTTATGATGGCTGTATTGTCTTATTATATGGACTTAATAGAATAATGTATCCACTTATTATATAAATAAAATAATAGCAACATATATTTATTGGATAAGTTCTAAAGGAACTATTCTTTTGTGAACTTTTTTGCATCTGTTCTCGATCTTATTCCATATCTGATTTCCAATCTCTGTATCTACCGGATTATTTTTGTTTTCATTCCATTGTTTTCTCATTTGTTTCTTTATCAAATTCGAATGATAGAGCTTTTTACGTCCTTTTTTGTCTAATCGATCTGATAATAGTTTTTTGATCAGATCTATTTCCTTGTTGTTTTTATCCATTTCTTAAATCTATTTTGTGTTATCTAAAACTAAATACACAACAGACCTGCTTACCACCACATGTGAATTATAACTTTTTAATTAAAAATCATCTCTGATGATATCGATAGCATACATATCTTGCTTTTTGTGGATGTTAATTCATTGTTTTATAGCGCTATATGTTGTTTTTATCCGGTAATAATAATTGCTTGTTTTTTTATGTATAATAACGTTAGTTCCTTTAGAACTATGGTATATCGCTGCTTCTGTAGCTCTTGTTCTGATCGTGGGTGGACTTTGGATGTACTCTAATACGGGTAGAACTCAAATAGAGAAATATATTGAATTTACGGCACAAGAAAGCAGAATGTATCTATTGCCGGATAGTTCGAAAGTATGGATGCAGCCGGGGAGCTCCATACGTTTTGCCGAAAACTTTAAAGAATGCAGGGATGTATGGCTGAAAGGCAATTCACTTTTTGAAGTTCGCAAGAATTCGGGTAGTAAATTCAGAGTTTACATTGATAAAGCTTTTATCGAAGTGAAAGGAACTTGCTTTCTGATAAAACAGAATAACCCTAATGCGAATGAAATTACACTATTTAATGGGAGCATTGAATTTAATATAGAATCCACCCATGATAAAATAGCAATGAAACCACTCCAGGAATTAGTGTATAATCCTGTTAGTGCAAGAACTCAGCTGAGGCGGATAGAAAACATAGAATGGCAAAACGGGCGCTATAACTTTACCCAATTTAATTTGGAACACTTAACCCGTATTATGAATCAAATGTATGGCTCTCACATCACCATTAGCGACAAAGTGAATAAAAATTGTGCTTTCACCGGAAGTATCCGCTATGATGAATCTTTGGAAGACGTTATTGATAAAATCTGTTTTAGCCTGAATCTTAGGAGCAAAGAAATGAATGAAGGAATTCTTATTTACAACTAATATTTATTAACCCAATGTTAAATCTAAAAATTGAAGCATGAACAAGTTTTTATTTTCTTGCCAGAAGCGGTGTCTTAAATACATCGTCATGGCTCTGCTGCTTTATCCGTTGTCTGCACTTGCTGCGCAAGGACAGATTGTGGTTAAAGGTCAGTCTCTCACCATTCCTCAAGCCATCCGGCTTATAGAGAAAAGTAGTACATATACTTTCTTCTACAACGCTAATGATTTGAAAAACACAAATCTCAAGAGTATCGATTGTAAAGGTTCCATCAACGACGTCCTGAACGAAGTATTTAAAGGGAGCAATATCAGTTATGTCATTAAAGGTAATGAGGTTATTCTTAAAGTAGAGAAAACGGAAAGCACACAACAAAAAAAAGCCAAAATTATCGGTGTGGTAACAGATTCTAAAACCGGTGAACCTATCATTGGAGCAACTGTACAGCTACTGGGTACTACTACAGGCGTTATTACCGATGTGGATGGTAAGTTTGAACTTGCGGCAACTCCTAAAAATGAAATACAAATTTCATATATAGGATATGTTACCAAGAAAGTGAAAGTAGGCAGCCAAAAGGTTATTTCGGTCACCCTATCCGAAGATGCCCAGCAGTTGGATGAAGTGGTGGTGACAGCGTTTGGTACAGGACAAAAGAAGGAGACTATCACCGGGTCTATTCAGTCCGTACGTCCTTCAGACCTTTTGGTGCCTTCCGCCAATCTTTCTTCTTCATTTGCCGGACGCCTGTCAGGTGTGATTGCTTACCAGCGTAGTGGTGAGCCCGGTCAGAATTCTGCCGATTTCTTTATTCGTGGTGTTGCGACGATGAATGGGGCGACTTCTCCTTTGATTATTTTAGACGGAGTTGAGGTGTCCAAAGCAGACCTGAACTCGTTGGATCCTGAAGTAATAGAAAGCTTCTCTGTATTGAAGGATGCTACGGCATCGGCGATGTATGGTACTCGTGGAGCCAACGGTGTACTTATTATTAAAACAAAATCGGGTAGTGATCTTGAAAGGCCGATCATTGGCGTGCGTATAGAAGGATATGTGAATACTCCGATCAAGAAACCGGAGATCGTTGACGGACCTACATATATGCGTTTGTACAACGAAGCGGTTACCAATCAGGGAACAGGAGCCGTACTTTATTCTGATGAAAGAATTAACGGTACAATCAATAATCTGAACCCCTATATTTATCCTAATGTAGACTGGTATAAAGAAGTCTTCAAAGATGCAACATTCAATCAAAAGGCGAATTTTAATGTACGTGGGGGTACTTCTAAAATCACTTATTTTATGAATGTCAATATGAACCATGAAACCGGTATGTTGAAGGATCGTTCCAGTGATTTCTTCTCTTATAAAAACAATATAGACTATATGAAATATGCGTTTCAGAACAACGTGGATTTTCATCTGTCAAAGTCTTCTACTATCTCGCTGCATCTGAATGTGCAGTTGAATGACATGCATGGCCCTTTGACTACAAAGGACGGAAATGGAGTAGGAGATATATTCAGTGCTATTATGGGAACCAACCCTGTTGATTTCCCGGTTATGTTTCCGCAAGGATCGGATACATGGTACCATTGGGGAGGTATTCTTGCAGGTAACTATCAACCGCTCAACCCGGTAGCCCTTTCAAGTGCAGGATATAAAGATACATTCGAGAGCACGGTAGTGGCCAATGTGAATTGGGACCAGAAACTGGATTTTATTACGAAAGGTTTGAGCTTCAGGGCTTTGGTTTCATTTAAGAATTGGAGCTACAATCAGAAGTTCCGTCTGCAGGGATACAATAGTTACCAGCTTTCCGACTATAAACAAAATGAAGACGGTTCCTATGATTTTACCAATACACCTATCGGTGAACCGAGCAATCATACGATGGATGCTTTCTTTGGTACTAACGGCGACCGCAGGTTTTACATTCAGGGATATCTTAATTACGAACGTTCCTTCGGTTCACACAATGTAAGCGGTATGCTGCTTTATAACCAGGATGATTATAATACAAATGTAAACAGCAGTCTTATTGGCTCACTTCCCAAACGTAAGATGGGTGTTGCCGCACGTTTGTCATATGATTACGATCACCGTTACATGCTTGAAGTAAATGCCGGATACAATGGTTCCGAAAGTTTTGCCAAAGGACATCGTTGGGGATTGTTTCCATCCATATCGTTGGGATGGAATATCAGTGAAGAGAAATTCTGGAAGTCTATTAAACCGGTTATTTCCAATTTCAAAGTCCGTGGTTCGTATGGTTTGGTAGGTAATGACCAGATTGGTAGTGACCGTTTTGCTTATCTGGCAATTGTGAATCTGAACAGCAGCCCGTCTTATACAACCGGATATGGCGGGAGTACAACTTCATTATCGGGTCCTACCTATAATCGTTTCCAGAATAACGAACTTACATGGGAAGTGGGACATAAACTGAATGTGGGTGCCGATTTGCAGTTTTTCAATTCATTAAATATTACTGTCGACGGATTCAGGGAGATCAGGGATAACATTTTCCAACAGAAAAATTCGATACCGAATTACTTGGGGACTGCCAGTACTAAAATCTATGGTAACTTTGCTAAAGTGAAGAATACTGGATTTGATCTTGCTTTGGACTACGGAAAACAGGTGAACCGGAACCTCTCTATCCAGATGAAGGGAACATTCACCTATGCGCACAATGAAGTTTTGAAATACGATGAAGCGGCAGGACTTCGTCCGGCATTGTCGCAGGTTGGAAAGAGCTTGAACTCTATTTGGGGATATGTAGCAGACGGGCTGTATATTGATCAGGCTGATATTGCCAATAATCCTCAGTCGACTATCGGCAATATTGCCATTGCGCCGGGAGATGTGAAATATGTAGACCAGCCGGATGCTAACGGAAATTATGATGGGAAAATAACATCGGATGACAGAGTGGTATTGGGGTATCCCACAATTCCGGAGATAATATACGGATTCGGCCCTTCTGTTACGTGGAAGAATTGGGACTTCTCTTTCTTCTTCCAGGGACAAACCCATGTGTCACTGATGATGAGTGGTTTCGAACCGTTTGGAACACAAAGTAAAAGTAATGTCCTGAAGTGGATTGCTGATGACCATTGGAGCAAAGATAACCAGAATCCGAATGCAAAGTATCCAAGGTTGACACAATATAATAATAACAACAATACTGCATCATCTTCCTATTGGCTGCGCGATGCTTCATTCCTGAAATTGCGGAATGCGGAAATTGGCTATCGTTTCAAATGGGCAAGAATCTATGTGAATGGAAGTAACCTGCTGACCTTTTCTCCATTTAAGTTGTGGGATCCCGAAATGGGTGGAGGTGCCGGTATGAAATATCCGACACAGCGTACATATAATGTTGGTATTCAATTAACTTTTAAATAATAAATACTTATGAAGATAATATATAAACTCCTGTTCCTGCTTTTCCTGATGCTGGGATATAGTTCATGTGATTTCCTGAATATCGTTCCTGATGAAATAACGACCGAGGAAGATGCATTTAAAGATCGGAATGCAGCAAAGAATTTTGTTTATTCTTGTTATGGTTATCTGCCTCAGAGCAATGTAGCGTCGGCAAGTCTTGATTTGCTGACGGGAGATGAAGTGATTACAGCTTTTGAACATGAAACGTTTGCCAGTTTTCCGAAAGGAAACTATACGGCTTCGTCGCCGGTGATTTCTTATTGGAACACATTCTTTCAGGGATTGCGCCAATGTTACCTGTTTTTAGAGAATGTCGACAAGGTACCCGATCTGACTGAAAGTGTGAAGGCTGATTATATTGCACAGGTTAAATTCCTGATTGCTTATTATCATTATCAATTGGCACGTTGCTACGGACCTATTATCTTGATTAAAGAACTGCCGAATGTAAATGCTTCGCAGGCAGAATATTTGCCTCGGACTCCCTATGACGAATGTGTAGAGTGGATATGTAATCTGTTAGATGAAGCCGCAGCTTCATTGCCTGCCATACGTACCAATAAAGAAGATTACGGACTGGCAACCAGTGTGGGAGCAAAAGCGGTGAAAGCTAAGATGTTGTTGTATGCAGCTTCTCCGTTGTTTAACGGAAACTCGGCATTCTACAGTAACTTTGCGGACAAATCGGGCAATATGTTAATGCCTGTTACTTACGACCCCAACAAATGGGTAAAAGCGAGAACAGCCATAAAAGAGGCGATTGACCTTGCCGAGCAGAATGGGCATGCTTTGTATACGAAGCAAGACTATAAGATAGGTAATGAGGATGCGAACCCTTATCCGGCAGCCGGCCCCGTAAGATGTCTACGTACCAGTTTGGTCGATTGGGACTCTCGTAATCCGGAAGTACTGCTTGCAGAAACCCGCAGCGAAGGTTCATACGGTATACAGAATAAGTCATTGCCGTTTGTGACTGATGGCTGGGCATGGAATGGTATCGGCCCGACATGGACTATGTTGAATCGTTTCTATACCAAGAACGGTTTGCCTTGGGATGAAGATCCGGAGTATAAAGATAAAGACAAATTGAAGATTGTAAATGTGGATGCTGACCATGCTGATGAGGCCCATGAAGGTAGTAAAACGCTTCTGTTCAATCTGGAACGTGAACCTCGTTTTTATGCTTGGGTAGCTTTTCAGGGAGGATATTACGAAGTAATGAACGGGTCGACTAATCCCGCTTATGTGATGAGTAACGGAAAAAAAGACAATTCGGACAGCAGATTAATATGTGATTTTGTTTTGGGAGGTAACTGTAGCCGTGGTACTGCGACCGTACAACGTCCCGGAAATTATACTCCAAGTGGTTATCTGAATAAAAAAGGAGTCGACCCCAGTACGGTTGTATCTACCAATTCGACCAACCTGAATACATATCCCTGGCCTATTATCCGTCTTGCAGACCTCTATCTGGCATATGCCGAAGCGTGTGTGGAAACCAACGATCTGGAAACTGCCAAACAATACTTGAATAAAGTAAGAGAGCGTGCCGGTATCCCCACGGTAGAAAATGCATGGAGTGGCGTTGCTGCATTGGATCAGACAAAGCTCCGTCAGATTGTTCGTCAGGAGAGAATGAACGAACTCTATCTTGAGAATCAGAATTTCTGGGATATGCGTCGCTGGTTGCTGGCAGAGCAATATTTTGGAACTAAAGCCAAGGGATTGAATATCGCCGCCACCACTATTGAAGATTTTGCGGCAATTAAGACGATTGACTTTGAACGTAAGTTTGAGGCACCGACTCAATATCTGCTGCCGATACCTTCTGACGACATTAATAGAAATGAAAAATTAGTAAACAATCCGGGTTATTAATCTTTATAAAGAGAATTGAAGATGAAAAAAATACTGCTTGGCCTATGCGCGATACTGGGCCTGATAAATATGACAGGGTGCTCCAGTGACGAGAAGTACCCCATGCCGACCACTATAGACCAGAATTCACTGTCGGCTGAAGCCAAAGCCGGGGCTATAAAACTGAAATGGACAGTGCCGGCTGATTCCAATTATTATTATGTGAAAGTGACTTATACGTTGCCGGAAGACGGAAAGAAATGCCTGAGACTTGCGAGTGTGAAGAGCGATACCATGCTGGTGGATAACTTGTTGCACCGCTATGGCGACATTGACTTTACACTGCAACCATGCAACCGTGCGGGGGAGGGATCACAGAGTTGCAGTATAACAGCACGGGCCTTGCCTGCCCCGAAGCAGATTAAAACAGACCGGAGTGATGTGACTTTATCCGCTAAACAGTTGTATACAGATGATCAGGAAAGCAGTGAAGGTCCTATCGCCAATCTGATAGATGGAAAGAACGACACTTATTTTCACATGTCATGGAGCAGTCCCACACCTTTCCCACATTACATTGTGGTCGACTTGGGTGAGGAGAATGCTTTGTCTACTTTCCTGTTCTCTTATGTTTGTCGTGATAATAACAATAAGGATAATCCCAAAGAGATGGATATTCTGGGAAGCAATACTTTTGATGGAAAGAATTACGATGAAAGCCAGACAACCCTGTTGGCGTCTTTAAGTGATTTGCCCAATACCAAGGCTGCATCTTACGAGTCGGATATTATAAAAGCGGGCGCGTCTTACCGTTATCTCTGGTTTAAGGTGAAATCGTCTACAAGCGGTTCCAATTGGATTGCGCTGGCCGAACTCGCCCTTTCTAAAGTAATTGTGAAAACCTATGATCCGGAAACCGGAGAGACTACCATTGAATAAAACAGGATTCAATAGGGACTAAATAAAGTAGCATGAGTCTGCGCAACCGGTGGCTGTCGGCTTGATGCTAAATAGAAGAATCAAATAATTATCAAAAAGGAAATACAAATGACATTTTTTGCCAGAACAAAATTTGTATTTCCTTTGTTTTATTTATCTTATGTTTAATTTATCCTAATAACATGAAGAAACATCTAATTTCAATGGTTTTTGCAGCAATCGTACCTTTGTTGCTGTATGCTTGTTCTGCCGAAGAAGAGAAAACGGTAACATCGACCACCCTTGAGGTGGCGCAGTCTGCAATTGACTTTAAAAGTGACGCAGGGACCCGTGACATTGCTATTGTCACCGATGCGGATAATTGGACGGCACGGTCTGATAAGGACTGGTGTTCGGTTGCTGTCAACGGAAGTACATTGACGGTGAATGTATCCGGATATGACGGGAAAGAGACCAGAGAGGCAGTGATCAAAGTGACTGCCGATGCATTGACGGAAACTGTTAACGTACGCCAATTGGGATCAGATCCTGCTATTCTGATATCCCAACAGACATTTACTGTTGAGGCCAGCGGAAGTGATATTGCGTTCGATGTAACTACAAACGTGCCGGTGACGATTACATTGCCGGAATGGGTCAAAGAAAAACCGGCGGATACGCGTGCATCCGAAATGGTGACTACAACACATAGATATATTGTCTCGGCCAATCCTGAAGACGGTGAACGCACTGGCAATATTACTGTAAAAGAGGTAGGTGGAGAGCTTGAGGCTCTGGTATCTGTTACTCAAAAAGGACTGGGAGAATATGAATCCGGAGATATGGAAGGTATTAAAGACGATATTAAGGTTCCGGTAGAATCGGGCGAGGCAAGTTCTTTCCAGGGAGGCTCAAATATTGATAAATCATTCGATGGAGATATGAGTACTATTTACCACTCTAATTGGAATAACGCAGGAGAGCATTATTTTCCTATCACGTTGACTTATAATTTCCCTGCGGGTTCGGATATGGATTATTTTATATATTATCCCCGTACTTCGGGACCGAATGGTAACTTCAAGGAAGTAGAGATCCGTGTGAAGTCAAATGCGAATACCAGAGGGGCCGATGAATGGAATACTGTAATGACTAAGAACTTCGGAGGTACCAATGCTGCAGTCCGTATTAATTTTCCGAAGGCACAAATCGGCGTCACATCCGTTCAGTTTATTGTAAAATCAGGTTCGGGAGACGGACAGGGATTTGCGGCCTGTGCCGAAATGGAATTTTATAAAAAGAATCCGGGAGCATTTGACCCGTTGACTCTTTTCACTGATGTAACTTGTTCTGAGCTGAAGCCCGGACTTACCGATGAAGAGATAGAAAACTGTCCTTATTCATTCTACAAGAACATAGCTTACTATATGAAGCAAGGTAAGTATCCGACAGAGTTCCGTATTCAAGATTATAAAGCGTGGCCCAATCCGGATGATCAGTCGAAAACACATAAGACCAGTCCCTACAGCCTGCGCGACAATCCTACGGGAATTTCGGTAAAAGACGGGGAACAGTTGATGGTGTTGGTTGGCGATACGCACGGGCAAATTATCAGTGCAGTGATTCAGAACCTTGACGTCCCCGGTGGTGACGGTTTCGGAGGTACCTTCTATCCGTTGTCTGAAGGAGCCAACAAGATTACGGCTCGGAATAAAGGATTGATGTATATTTTGTATCACACCCCTGACTATGAAACAGCTCAGCCTGTAAAGATACACATTGCTTCCGGACAGGTGAACGGGTATTTCGATGTAGCCAAACATCAGGCTTCCGATTGGAATAAATTGTTGAGCAATGCGGTCGATAAGTATTTTGATGTGGTGGGACATTATGCACATCTCACATTTCCTACCGAGCGCTTTCGTGCTCACACTCCGGACGGAAAAGTATTGATCGATGCTTATGATCAGATCGTGAATTCGGAGATGGAACTTATGGGGCTGTATAAGTATAATAAATTGTTTAAAAACCGCATGTATCTGCATGTGATGTATACCAGCTATATGTATGCCACCAGTTATCACACCGCGTACAATGACGGTACACTGGCGGAACTTTGTAATGTGGATAAACTGAAAACTTCTTCATGCTGGGGGCCTGCACATGAAATAGGGCATTGCAACCAGACACGTCCCGGATTGAAATGGCTGGGAACTACGGAAGTGACGAATAATATTATGTCGGAGTATATTCAGACTACGATTTTCGGGCAGCCTTCACGCCTGCAGACAGAAAATATGGGAGATGGTAGCCGGAACCGATATTCCAAAGCCTGGACCCAGATCATCGCGGCAGGTGCTCCTCACGGAAACTTTGGTAGTGACAGTGATGTTTTCTGCAAGCTCGTTCCTTTCTGGCAACTGGAGCTTTATTTCGGCAAAGTGCTTGGGCAGACACCGCTTCAGCAGGCTGATAAAGGAGGATTCTATCCGGATGTATACGAATATATACGTACGCACGATAACCTGAAGACTGCCGGAGAGCAACAGACTGAGTTTGTGTATATCTGTAGTTTGATAGCTAAAGCCAATTTGCTGGATTTCTTCACGAAATGGGGATTCCTGACTCCGATAGATGTCACTCTGGACGATTATGGAGTTGGAAAACTTACTGTCACTCAGTCCCGTATCGACGAGATAAAGAAGCGTGTAGAGGCTTTGGGATATCCGAAACCAGATGTTGCTTTGGAGTATATAACTGATAATTCGGTAGAACTCTATAAAACCAAACCCGGAATAATATCCGGAACAGCTACGCGAAGCGGTTCGACATTTACCATGACCAATTGGAAAAATGTGGTAGCTTATGAAGTAGTGGATGAAACGGGTAAAAAGGTTTGTATCTCCGATGGAGTATTAGCACCCTCAAATACTGCCACGTTTACCATGAAAACAGCCTGGAAGGACGGCTTCAAAGTGTATGCCGTCTCTGCTACAGGCGACAAGACAGTGGTGACGTTTTAAAGAGGAAGTTAGATATACCTTTAAGTAGCCGGGAAGGGCATAGAGTTCAGATCGTTGATTTTAGCTCTGTGCCCTTCGTTTGCTCTGTGGCATACCCGCAGAGAACAAAATCACCATTTTCTTTCATAATTCGGAAAAAAACACGAAATTTGCGACGCTTTTAAGTTCGAATTACTAACACCTTTAAATATAAGATAAAGAAAATGACTAAAAGTGCATTGCAAATTGCCAGGGCTGCTTACCAGCCCAAACTTCCGAAAGCGCTGAAAGGCTCAGTAAAAGCAGTTGAAGGCGCAGCTACACAATCTGTAGCCGACCAGGAAGCTATCCAGAAACTGTTCCCGAACACTTACGGAATGCCGTTGATTAAATTCGAAGAAGGTGAAGCTATCCAGCTTCCTGCCATGAATGTAGGTGTTATCCTTTCAGGAGGACAGGCTCCGGGCGGACATAACGTAATCTCTGGTCTGTTCGACGGTATCAAAACACTGAACAAAGACAATAAGCTGTACGGCTTTATCCTGGGTCCCGGCGGATTGGTTGACCATAACTATATGGAGCTGACTGCCGATATTATTGACGAATACCGCAACACCGGTGGTTTCGATATCATCGGCTCAGGACGTACCAAACTGGAAACTCCGGAACAATTCGAGAAGGGTCTGGAAATCATCAATAAGCTGGGTATCAAAGCACTGGTAATCATTGGTGGTGACGACTCCAATACAAATGCCTGTGTTCTGGCTGAATATTATGCTGCAAAGAATGCCGGTGTACAAGTGATTGGTTGCCCGAAAACTATCGACGGTGACTTGAAAAACGACATGATCGAAACTTCGTTCGGTTTTGATACTGCATGTAAAGTATACTCGGAAGTGATCGGTAACATCCAGCGCGACTGTAACTCAGCACGTAAATACTGGCACTTCATCAAACTGATGGGACGTTCGGCTTCTCACATCGCACTGGAATGTGCTTTGCAGGTTCAGCCTAATGTATGTATCATCTCTGAAGAAGTAGAAGCAAAAGACATGTCATTGGATGATGTAGTGACTTACATTGCCAAGATCGTGGCTGACCGTGCTGCTCAGGGAAACAACTTCGGTACTGTGCTGATTCCTGAAGGTCTGGTTGAATTTATCCCGGCTATGAAACGTCTGATCGCTGAGTTGAACGACTTCCTGGCTGCTAACGCAGTTGAGTTCGCCAACATCAAACGTTCTCGTCAGCGTGAATATATTATCAGCAAGCTGTCAAAAGAAAATGCTGACATCTATGCAAGCCTTCCCGAAGGTGTGGCACGTCAGCTTTCTCTGGACCGCGACCCGCACGGAAACGTACAGGTATCACTGATCGAAACAGAAAAATTGCTGTCTGAAATGGTTGGTACGAAACTGGCTCAGTGGAAAGAAGAAGGCAAATACGTAGGCAAGTTTGCTGCACAGCACCACTTCTTCGGTTACGAAGGACGTTGCGCTGCTCCGTCAAACTACGATGCCGACTACTGCTATTCACTGGGTTATACCGCTTCTATGCTGATTGCCAACGGTAAGACCGGTTACATGTCATCAGTACGCAACACAACTGCCCCTGCTGCCGAATGGATCGCAGGCGGTGTGCCTATCACGATGATGATGAACATGGAACGTCGTCACGGTGAAATGAAGCCGGTAATCCAGAAAGCATTGGTGAAACTGGATGGCAAACCGTTCCTGACATTTGCTGCCAAACGCGATCAGTGGGCGCTGACTACAGACTACGTTTATCCGGGTCCGATCCAGTACTTCGGTCCGACAGAAGTTTGCGACCAGCCGACTAAGACATTGCAACTGGAACAGGCTAAGTAAGCTGTTCTCCGCATTACAATAACAGAAACCCATCGGGGCGGATTGATTCAATTCCCTTCGGTGGGTTTTTAGTTCATTTGAATATCCTTATTTATATGATGAAACGACTTTCTACTCTATGCCTGCTGGCGGCAGGTTTTTTCCTTTCGGGGCAGGCGCAGCAAGCCCGTCCGTTAGTGCTCGATTCGGTCTGTGCTCCTTTGAAAGTAGCTACTCCGCCTTCCGATGCTTATATCGGTCTGTCGCTTCTTGACAATGGTGAAGTAAGACACTATAACTATGGAGAACAGGCAGTGGCAGGAGCCGTTTATCTGTCGAGTGCCGATCACGGTCTGACCTGGAAACGGGTAAACCGGGCTAAAGAGATGCCTTTTGCAGACCGTCAAAGCCCTGTGAGCAAAGAGTATATCCGTTTGGTAGATATGGGGGCGATGGGTGTTTATTGCATTCGTACTTCCGGTGGACTGGCAGGCGGACGTACCCTTACGAAAGTGGCTGACCGCAGTTCCATCATGATTAAACCACCCGTTTTTATCAGGAACGGCAAGCGTATTGTGGTGGCTGCCCATGGAGGCGTGACACCGAAAGGCTGTTATACTTACGTTTCCGATGATGACGGACTGACCTGGAAGTGCTCGAATACAGTCACTTCGCCCGACCATCGGGGAGGAGGCTTCCACAAAGGTATTCGTTGGAATCACGGTGCTGTGGAGCCTACTGTGGTTGAACTGAAAGACGGAACACTCTGGATGCTGATGCGTACTTCACAGGACCGGCATTATCAGGCTTTCTCGCAAGATGGCGGTCTGACATGGAGTGAATCGAAACCTTCGCCTTTTTACGGTACTATCACGATGCCCACCCTTGGCAGGTTGGCCGACGGTAGACTGTTACTTTTCTGGTGCAATACTACTCCTCTGCCTGAAAAAGAAGGGACGAATGGTGTCTGGGATGATGTTTTCACCAACCGCGACGTGACTCACGTAGCTGTGTCCGATGATGACGGCAAGACGTGGACAGGTTTTCGTGAACTTTATATGGACCCCATGCGCAATGACTCCGATTATGCTGTCAATGGCGGTGGAATCGACCGTGGTGTCCATCAGGCGCAGTTTGTAGAAGTAGCTCCGGGCAAGGTGCTGGCATCCATCGGTCAACATCCCCTCCATCGTGCCATGATGATGTTCGACGTGAATTGGCTATACGAGAAAAGCCGTTTTAATAATTTCAGCGATTCTCTTTCGCAATGGAGCACATTCAATTATATCGACGGTATTAAAGGGCATTGTGCCTATAACCGCATGCAAGGGTGTCGGCTCGAATCCCATCCCGAGAAAGAGGGTTGTCAGGTGCTCCATTTGTCTTATCAGCCGGATGCCTCGCTGGTAGCAGATACACGTGGGGCAGTGTGGAACTTCCCGGCAATGAAGAAAGGGACGTTCACTGCCAGCCTGCGTATTCCGGAGGGAAGCCATTCGGTTTCATTGTTACTGAATGATCGCTGGATGAATCCTTCGGACACCGTGGCCCGCTATGAATCGATGTACGAACTTCCTCTGACCCGCAAGCAACTGGGAGTAAAAGATGACCGTTGGCATGAAGTTTCTTTGGAATGGGATTTGTCTCAGAAACGTCCGCAGCCACGTGTCCGGGTAGACGGACGGCTTCGGTCCCTGCGTCTTCCACTCAGAAACAAGTCGCAAAACGGAATTAGTTATGTTCACTTTATCGCTCCTCCAGCAGAGGCTAATCCGGGCATTTATCTGGAATGGGTCAGGGCGGAAGCTGATGGCACTATTTAGAAATGAATCCAACTCAAAATAAGAATACAATCAATGAAGTCTTCACGAACCACTTCTGTTTCTAATAAACCCGCTCCCCGTCGCCATACGTCGGTACGGAAGAGAAAAGCGAAAAAGAAAGCCTCCCGTACCATGCCTGTTTGGTTGCGCAATACCCTTGCGCTCGTTGTTGTCGGTCTGTTTTCTGTTGCTTTTTACTATTTCGTTATCCGTCCTTATTCCTATCGCTGGAAAGAATGCTACGGGCGGAAAGAGTATGGTGTTTGCATTCCTTGTGGTTACGAAGTGCATGGTATCGATATTTCCCATTATCAGGGAAACATCGACTGGGAGGAACTGAAACAGAACAAGGAGGCTGATTTCCCGCTTCACTTTATTTTTATGAAGGCCACCGAAGGAGGCGACCATGGCGATGATACCTTCAAGCAAAACTTTGAACAGGCACGCCAGCATGGCTTTATCCGTGGGGCCTACCATTTCTTTACTCCCCGTACGGATGCCTTGAAGCAGGCTGACTTTTTTATCCGTACCGTAAAGCTCGATAGTGGCGATCTTCCCCCGGTGCTCGATGTGGAGCTGTCAGGCAAGAAACCTAAGAAGGAGTTGCAGCAGAGCATCAAGAAATGGCTCGACCGGGTGGAAGCACATTATGGTGTGAAGCCTATCCTCTATACTTCATATAAATTCAAAACCCACTATCTGGACGATTCGCTTTTCAATGCCTATCCCTACTGGATTGCCCATTACTATGTCGACTCGGTGAAGTATCAGGGAAAATGGCATTTCTGGCAGCATACAGATATCGGAAGTGTACCCGGTATTCACCATGATGTAGATTTGAATGTATTTAACGGTTCGCTCGAAGAGTTGCGTAAGATGACTATGAGGTGAACTTTACCCGCTTTGCCTGCGTTATATTCCTAAAAAAAGGAGATTCAGATGAATATAGCAATTAGCGGGGCCTCCGGTTTCATAGGCAAGCATCTTACAGAGTACCTTACGGAAAGGGGGCACCGGATAGTCCCTCTGGGGAGACCTATGTTTCGTGAAGGTACATCGGGATATTTAATTCAGGCCTTGTCGCATTGCGATGTAGTCATCAATCTGGCAGGAGCACCCATCAGTAAACGCTGGACGCCGGAGTATAAGAAAGAGCTTTATGACAGCCGTATCAAGGTGACGCATCGCATCATCCGAGCTATGGATGCGGTAAAGACAAAGCCGCGGTTAATGATTTCCGCCTCTGCCGTAGGATATTATCCGGAAGATGGAACGTTTGACGAATATACCAATACTCGCGGTAGCGGTTTTCTGGCGGAACTTTGCTACGCCTGGGAGAAAGAGGCTCGCCGTTGTCCTTCACAGACAAGGCTGGCTATCACCCGTTTTGGCATAGTGCTCTCACCCGATGGCGGGGCAATGGAGCAGATGTTGCGTCCGCTTCGGATAACACGGGTAGCCGGTGTGATTGCTCCGGGCACACAACCTTTTCCCTGGATTGGAATCCAGGATCTTTGCCGTGCGATGGAGTTCATCATCAACCACGAAGTATTAAGCGGAGTGTTCAATCTGGTAGTTCCGCAACAGGTTTCACAATATGCGTTTACCCGGGCGATGGCAGCGCGCTATCATGCCTGGATGAAGGTGGTGATACCACGTTGGTTTTTTCGGATGCAATATGGTGAAGCGGCTTCCTTCTTAACGTCGGGACAGAATGTGCGTCCCACACGCTTGCTCGAGGCAGGTTTCCGCTTTGATAAACCGACCATCGAAGCCTTTTTTGAGGGCACGGACCACAGTACGGTGGACGAACTGGATCTGCAACGTTATATGGGTACATGGTACGAGATAGCCCGTTTCGACCACCGCTTTGAGCGGGGACTGTCGGAGGTGACGGCAACTTACACATTGCTGCCCGACGGAACCGTTCGCGTAGAGAACCGGGGATGTAAGCATAAAAAGCCGTATGATGTCTGTAAAACAGCGGAAGGACGGGCAAAGGTTCCCGATTCGTCGCAACCGGGCAAACTGAAGGTATCCTTTTTTCTGTCCTTTTATTCAGACTATTATGTTTTGGAATTGGATCAGGAGGAGTATAATTATGTACTGATTGGCAGCAGTTCGGACAAGTATCTGTGGATATTGAGCCGTACGCCTATTCTGCCGGAAGAGATAAAGAAGAAATTACTGGATGCTGCCATCCGCAGGGGGTATGATGTGGATAAGTTGATCTGGGTGGAGCAGAGGGAGAAGAATTTAAAATAATCTATATTAACCTAAACAAAAAGGAGATTGGAAAATGGAAGAATATGAAGTAACTCACCGCCCGGAGCGGAATCGTTTTGAACTGGAAAAGAATGGAATGACTGCTTTTGTGGAGTATGAAGTGGAAGATGGAACGCTGGACATTATGCATACCATCGTTCCTCCTCCTCTGGAAGGAAAGGGGATTGCGGCAGCTCTGGTAGAAGCAACCTATAAATATGCTGCCGGACAAGGTCTGAAACCGAAAGCGACATGTTCGTATGCCGTAGCCTGGCTGAAGCGGCATCCGGTGGAATAAACGGTACCTCTTCCGATACAGTAGGAGATGTGTCAAAAGCTTTTTCACCAGAGGATTACACAGATTGTCACAGATTAGAATGTTAATCATCGATGACTTAAAATTCACTCTGTGTTACTCTGTGCCCTCTGTGGTGAGTTTCGACACACTCTCCTTTGTCTATGCGTCACAGATGTCTGTTTGAGTTATGTTTCACTGTTTCCATCTCTTCAGCATCGGGAAGAATTGCTTCATGTTCGCAATGGCCTCTTCCTTCGTCATTTTCACTTCCGAATCCTTGTTAAATTCGTCAACGAACTGTGCGCAATGGTTGATCATTTCGTCCATCGTGCAATCCACGGTGAAATGTCCGTCGGCATAACAATAGGTGCAGTATTCTTCGTTCTTGCTACCATCTTTTTCTGTTCCCAATACTTCCGGGCTAAGCGGCATACCGCAGCTCTGGCAAAATTTCTGTTCCATTCTTTCTTTGTTTTTAATGAATTATTCAATAGGGATATATATTCTTGTCACATAGTCTTTCCTGTCCGTATCGGCAGCCGTTTCCATATCCAGCGCGGAATCATCCGCCAGAAAAAGACAATGACAGCATAGCGCCAGTCGATCACTGCCACTCGTTTCCGGTGGTGCAATGCCCGTACAATCTGCCGGGCTACCTTTTCCGGTTGCATCAATAGCGGATAACGTTTTCCGTCGTTCAGCAGGTCGGTAGACACAAAGCCCGGGCGGATGTCCGTAAAACAGATGTTCAGTTTTTGCATGCATGCCAACTGTTCCAGTGCGTCGATATAGGTGTTCTGAAAACGCTTTGTGGCAGAGTAGGCAGGTGCCACTCCCAATCCCTTTGTTCCCGCAACGGAACTGATCACAGCCAGTTGTCCGCCGCCGTGCTCACGGAAGTAATTGAAAGCAGTGTCCACCATACGGGTGAACCCTTCCACATTGGTACGGGTGGTTTCCAGTTCGATGTCCGGATTCAGCCCTATGTTCTGATAACCGATGCCGGAGCTCAGCAGAAACAGATCCATACCTCCGACTCGCCTGATCAGGTTACTCAATTTGGGGGCTGCATCCGGTTGGGTGACGTCCAGTGCGGCGACTTCTACGCGGTCCGGTGCGCTGCTCTGCAAAGCTTCGAGTGACGGAAGCCGGCGCCCTGCAATACCGAGGTGCCAGCCCTGTAGGAGAAGTTGTTTGGCTACTTCACGTCCAATGCCTGAAGTAGCTCCTATGATAACGGCTCGTTTCATATTTGAATTTACTTTTATGGTGTTCTGTTTCTTTGAGAAGAACGTTTTTTCCGTCCGGTGTGTTTATCCGTCCGGCGCTCTTTTGTGTACCATCGGGTCAGTTGTCCGGTAAGGATCCATCCTGCGAGTAGGAACACTGCCAGCATTGCGGGAGTCACCCAGATATGTTTTTCAATCAGGGCTTCGAACCATTCAGTGTTCCGTATCGGTATGAACCACAGGGCTGTCAGCCCGATGGCCGAGAATATTCGTATGAGTATCCGCCTGTCTTTTCTTCTTTCTTTCTCCGAAAATCCGGTTTCCGGGTTGAAGCTGTCGGGTGCCGGCACCTTGACGATGAGTGTAGTCAGCAGTACGATTACGCAGCCCGATGCCAGCATTATCTTCTCCAATGGTTTGCTGCCTTTTGCCGCGAACTTCACAAAAAGAAAGATCAGGGCAGCGATAACAATGCCTGTAATCCAGCAGGCGGTTTGGTCGGCGGCGGAGGATGCTGTGTATATCATTTCCTTACGAAAAGGTGAAAATATAACTGGGTTTACAGCAACAAAGATAATTAAATCTTTCTAAAATGCGACCTTCCGTTTTAAAATGCTGTTTTTATAAGGTTGGCAGAATAAAGGAGGGGAAATTGTAGCGGCGATAAAATGTTATTTTGTATATTCTATCACTCTCAGGCAGCCTTGGTTTCATGCCGGAGGATGTGGTGGCTGAAAAAACGCTTGTAGGAGGATTAAGGTAAAGCAATATGATGGAGAATTTGGGATATTGTTGGAAAATTGTGTGGTATATGTTTTTATGATCTTAGTAAATGATCTTTTTTGTGTGTGATTACTTTCTTTTAGTAGATTTGATTCGTGCGGCACGGTGGCTCTGATAGTTTGTAAACAGCCCATCTTACTCTTCTTTTTTACTCGTGCGGCGTTGCTCGTAGAGGAACGCACCGTCTCTTTGAAGCCAATGCACCGTCCGTTTAGGACCAACGCACCCTTTCTTTGCTGTCAACAAAGGCTCTGATAGAGTGGGGGACTGCATATATCTGCTTTTTATTGCATTTTTATGAGAGAATAAAGACTTGTCCTTGCATGTTTTTTCATTATCTGTCGCTCCATCTCTCTATTTGTCTCTTTTTGTAAATGGAGGCTGTCGGCAGATAAGGGGTTTTACTGTCTTTTTGAAAGAAATCTATTGGAAATTCTTTCTTGGAGTGTTTGGATTTTAAGGGGCTTAATAGTTCTCTTTTAGCCAGATACCTAAAAATTGATCGTATATCTGGTATATTCCCAACTCCTGAGTGATGAAATCTTTTTCGAGCAGACCTTTCAGAGCCGATTGTACGGAGCTGGAAGAGGATAGCTTGTACTTCTTGATAAAAGCTGCCGAAGTAATAGCCTTCGCTTTTCCCTCTTTTGTGATGGCGATTAGTAACTCTTTCTGTTTTTCCGGTATGCGGAACAGTATTTCAGAATAGGTGAATTTGAACGAGTCGATGATTTGGCGGATGGCCTCCTCCACCATCTTCACTTCACAGGTTCCCTGTGCGGGAGTCATGTCGTAAAGTGTGTGGAGCACTTTCTGCATGTACCAGGTGATGCCGTCAAATCGTCGGTAGATGGTTTCAACCGTTTCATCGGTGATGCTTTTTCCTGCTTGGGCGAAGTGCAGTTGCGCGAAAGCAGTGTATTTTGCCAAAGGAATACTTTCAAGATGCATCATGGAAACACTCTGATAGAATGGGCGCGAAGGGGTGAGGAACATATTTCCCATGATGTGGCGCTGGCTTCCGGCAAAGATAAAATGGGCATTGCTGCAATGCTGGACATAGGTGCGCAAGGTTGCTTCTACATTATCCTCCGCATATCCGGCTATCTGCTGAAACTCGTCGATGGCTACCAGGCAGGGCTTGTCGGCATGGTTCAGGTAATGGAAAATTTCGTCCAGCGTTGTTGCCGGAGCTTGTATGTCTCCCAGTCCCAGACTCAGTGAAGGAGTGCCGTTGATGTCGAAAGATACGCTTGTATGCAATGATTTGACGCTTTTCCAGAAGAGTTGCAAAGCTTTCTTGCCGGAAGGTTTTAATTCTTCCAGAATCTCTTTGCTCAGTGCGAATACAAAGTCACGAAGTGATTTGGTGGCATATATATCTATAAAAAAGGTATAGTAGTCCTTCCGGATTTTCCTTTCGCGGAAGCAATGCTGAATCAATCCGGTTTTCCCCATTCTCCGGGTAGAGATCAGGGCGAGATTGTTTCCGTTGCTTACTTCCCGGATCAGGGTTTCGCTCTCTTTCTCCCGGTCGCAGAAATAATCGGAAGATACATATCCACTGGTTATAAAGGGGTTTCTGATGATAGTCATGGTTCGTTACTTTAATAAGCAAAGATAATTATTATAAAGTAATAATGCAATTATAATAATAATATTCTTCTCTGTGCCTGCTTATCCAAACAGATGCCTGATTGCTTCCCAAGGTGCATAAATCAGCATTCGGGGACCGGAGAAACGCATTACTTGTTTCATCCGTTCCCGCATGGCAGGTTTGTAGCAGTGTACGCTGCATTGCTTGCATGCTTTCTTTTTCTCCCCAAAAGGGCAGCGGTCCAGCCGGGCATGCGCATAGCGAAGCAACTCTTCGCATTGGGGGCAAAGCGTGACATTCTTTTCTTTTTTACGGCAGTAAAGACGGATCATCAGCTCTACCACTCTCTTTTCCTGATCAATACGGTTTTTGCTCAATTTTAATCTCTGTTAGAATTGACGCAAAAGTAACCAACATCTCCAAAAAACTGTATCTTTGCACCCCGAAAATTGAATATAATAATGAATATTAATAGTAAGGCTAAAGGATTTGTTTGCGGAGCTGTGGCTGCTGCTACTTACGGCATGAATCCGTTGTTTACACTGCCGCTCTATAAAGAAGGGATGTCGGTGGACTCTGTATTGTTCTATCGTTACGGGTTTGCCGTACTTATTTTGGGGATTCTGATGAAAGTGCAGGGACAGTCGTTTGCTCTGAAAAGGAACGAGATATTGCCTCTGGTTGCAGGCGGACTGCTTTTTTCTGCCTCTTCACTGCTGTTGTTTCTGAGCTATAAGCACATGGATGCAGGCATTGCTTCCACCATCTTATTTGTCTATCCGGTGATGGTGGCGCTTATCATGTTCCTGTTTTTCCACGAGAAAGTGTCGTTGCTGACCGTCTTTTGCATTCTGCTCGCCCTTTCCGGCATCGGACTGCTTTACAAAGGGGAGGGAGGCGAAACGCTGAGTCTGGTCGGCATGTTGCTCGTTATCCTTTCCTCACTGTCTTATGCTGTCTATATAGTCGGTGTCAACCATTCCACGCTGAAGTTGATGTCTACGGCCAAGCTGACTTTTTACGCGCTGTTGTTCGGTCTTTCCATTTATATAGTCCGCCTGAATTTCTGCGCGGATCTTCAGGCTGTTCCTTCGTTTTCTGCCTGGGGCAATATTCTTGCCATGGCTTTCTTGCCTACCGTCATATCATTGGTATGTACGGCTGTTTCCATTCATAGCATCGGCTCTACGCCTACTGCCATTCTGGGAGCATTGGAGCCGGTGACGGCACTTTTCTTCGGGGTGATGATTTTTGGCGAACGGCTGACTCCCAGATTAATGCTTGGCATTCTGATGATTCTGGTAGCGGTCATGTTTATTGTAGTGGGTAAGCCATTGATGACTTTTATCAAGGAAGAGTTAGCCCGGGGAATGAAGAAAAAACTGATAAGATAAGGAATCCTGAAAAGCTTATAGCCGTTATACATGACTACATTTCACTCTATCGACGAGTTGCTGAAGATGATGAGCCGAGAACAACTCCTGCTGAAACAGATGTTCAGCAAGCGGAAACAGCAATCCTTCCGGCGGGAATATGCACTGGAACTGACAGAATATAAACTACAACGTATACAGAGCCTGATCGATCACGGAGTGCTTCGTGAGAATGGTTCGTTTCTTGAGATGGAGGATATTTATCTGCATTTCTTCGAGCAGGTACTCGAAGTGAATGAAGAGATCAACACTTCGTTTGTTAACGAGCATATCAGTTATCTCAAAGATACTATCTCTTATTATCAGCAAGAAAACCACGAAAAACGGAAAACTACCTATCTGCGTACCATCAAGCGGATATTACGTAATATCGCCCTGACCACCTTGCGCAATGTGATCGACCTGAAGCGTAACATCGACAGCACTTTCAAGAATGAGCCGAACTATCAGATCAAGAAGAAAAAACTGGTTCGCCTGGACGAGAAACGGCGGGATATCGAGGCATTGATAAAAGTGAGCGAGGAGCTTCTTGCCAATGAAGAAGACCGCTTCTTCCGGCGGATACCGGACGAGGAACTGGGGCTTGTGGTGGCAAACGTACGGATACAGCTCAATGAATGTTTCCACAACCTGATCGAGATACAAAAGCAGATTATCAGCTATCTGAACAAAATAGAGTATCAGAACAAGATCCGGGTTAAGATCCGGCAGCTGAAATACCTGAAAGATCAGTTCGAACTGGAGGAACGAACCAATATCTGCGAGGTGTTGATGCAGAAAGACAGTGTCTGGTTCGAACCTGCACCGGCTTATCCGTTACGTCTCTCCGTAGAATATCTTCGTAATGATGATGAAGTGTTGGAGAGCATCCGTAAAGTGATAACCATGATCGGCAAGCGTGCCATCCTGACCCGGAATGTGGCCGGCAGCATTGCCGAAGACTCTCTTGAGACCCATATATCGGAAGAGGCTTATATCAATCTGGAAGAAGTGAAGAAGCGGTTTATGCAGGCTGAAGAAGATTTGTTTTCGTTTGTGGCTGCCTATCCTTTCGCACAAGAGGTTTCTTTTGATGAGCGGATAACGTTCTACTGCCAGATTGTATCCCAGTTTTACGAAGAACTCCGTATCACCGGTGATTATGGCAGAATGGGTGGGGTGGAATATGCACTGATTTATTCGGAAAGGACAGGCGAAATAGTTTAGAAACGAATACGACTCACCACAGATTACACGGATTCTCACAGATTAATAATTTATTTTATTGAGAGTTAAATTAAAAGATCTGTGTTAATCTGTGCAATCTGTGGTGAACTCAAAGCCATTATAGTAATGATTAAACAAACTGCTGAAATATTTGAAATACTGAGTAAAGGAGGATTCATCTCTTCCGACAGTACCAATCCCAATATCCGCCAACTCTATACGGTGATCGAAGATAATCAGTCGGAGTTGTACGATTTCTTTGCCGCCATCAACTTTATCCTTGAGAGCGGGAATGAATATTATTATTTCTCCCGTCGGGAAAATAAAGTCGATCTGGAGCGTAAGTTAGAGATTGCCGCCCGCTGGATTGATGTGCTCGATTTCATTAAAACCTACGATGCGGCTTTTTCATCCGGATTCCGTTTCCAGCCGGCCGATATGGTCGTAAAAGTAGGTACCGACCTGGAACTGAAAGAGAAACTCGCCGGATTGAAGAAACTTGTCGGACGGGAGAAGCACGAAGAGATGATCGATAAAATAGTGAATGACCTGAAACGTGACGGCTTCATTGAACTGGAGAACGAGATCACTTCCACCTATAAAGTAGTAGCGGCTTTCGGCTATCTGGAAGAGTTGGTCGCTTGTATTAACATATCAGAAGAAATACAGAATGAGATACCTGAATAAAATTGTTTTCATCAATAGTGCCCGTATACAATATGCCGAAATACAGATAGACGGCAATGTCCACTTTATCGGTACACAGGGGGTGGGGAAGAGTACGGCGTTACGTGCGCTGCTTTTCTTTTACAATGCCGACAAGACGAAATTGGGCATATCAAAAGAGAAAAAGAGCTTTGACGAATATTACTTTCCGTACCTCAATTCATATATTATTTATGAAGTGACCATAGACGATGCATCGTATTGTGTGTTGGCTTTTCGCTCCCAGGGGAGAGTTTGTTTCCGTTTTCTGGGAACGGGTTACAAAAAAGAATATTTTATTTCTCCCGAAGGAAAGGCTTACGAAGAGTGGGATCAGATACGCGATGCCCTTGGCAGCTTTGTCTATAAGAGCCGTCGCGTAGAGACGTATGAGGAGTATCGTGACATCATTTTCGGCAACAACCGGGGGCTTCCTCCGGAGTTACGGAAGTTTGCCATTACCGAGAGCCGTCAGTACCAGAATATACCGCGTACCATTCAGAATGTTTTCCTGAATTCAAAGCTCGATGCTGAGTTCATCAAGCAAACCATCATCATGTCACTGAACGAAGAAGATGTGCGTATCGATCTGGGGCAATATGCCCATCATCTGCGACGGTTCGATGAAGAGGTGACTGATATCAGCAAGTGGTTCAGGAAGAACAAGAACGGCGAGGTTACTGTTCGCCGGCAGGCTGACCGGGTAATTGAACTTTATAGGGAAATGCATTATCTGGAGCAACAGGCGCGTACGCTGGCCGGGGAACTGAATTATACTTTCCGGATGGCACAGGAACTGCTCCCTTCACTGCAACAGAAGAAAGAGGAACTGTTGAAAGAGTTGGCAAAAGAGAAACACCAGCTTGAGGAACTTTCCGGGAAATTCCAGAGTGAGCGCGACCGTTTGCTGGGACTTGTCAGGGTACAGAACGAGAACTTGAAAACTGCGCGTGAACGAAAGGAACGGTATGAGTCGCAGGATATTTATAATGTGTGCGACCGGGTGAATGCGGAGCCCGAAGCCATACTCCACAAACAGATGTTGGAGGAGCAGTTGACCATGTTGACTGCCCGCTTTGACGACATCAACAGCCAGTATAAGCTACTGAAGGAACAGGCTTCCAGTGCCTTTGAACGTTTCCGTAACGGTAAAAATGCTGAGCTGAATACGCTCCATTTACGTGCTATCGAACGTAAGGAGGCTGTGCGAAAGGAGTACGATAAAATATTGAAAGAGGTGCGTGAGCATGAGGTAGGGAAGTTGACCCTCCTGCGAGAGCAGACAGAAAAGAAAAAAGAGGGCATCTATCAGTTGAAGATGGAACGGGAGAAGTGCCTGCACCGGACTTTCCATGAAGAAGAGTTACAGGCCTGCCGGACGGAACGCGTTGCATTGGAAAAGGAGAATCACGAATGCCGGTTGAAGCTGAAAGAGGCAGAACAACAAATGGGGCTGGTACGTCGGCAATGGGAACTGGATCAGACTGCCTGTGAGCAACAGTCGGGCGTCCGTCAGAAGGAAATAGAGCAGCAGATTGCAGTTGGTAGAGAAAAAGTGGCGGAGATAGACCGGTTACTTGATAACTGTCAGGGATCACTTTATGAATGGTTGAGCCGAAATTGTCCGGGATGGGAGAATACCATTGGTAAGGTGGTAGACGAAAAACTTGTTTTATTCAGTAAGGAACTCAATCCCCAATCTGTTCCGGATACCGGACAAGACTCTTTCTATGGCATCAAACTCGATCTTTCGGCTATCCGGAAAGAAGTGAAAAGTGTGCAGGAGTATGCCTCAGAGCAGGAAGCAATCCGTAAGGAGATACATGAATGGCAGCAGAATCTTGAGAAGTCGATAGAGGAAAAAGAGAAAGAGCTGGCTGCCATCCGGAAGAAACACCAGACTGTCCTTAATACTTATAAGGAAGAGATGGCTCAGTCCGCTTACTGTATGGAACAGAATGATAAGCGTATTCAGGTTCTGAAAGCAGATGAAATCATGCTGGAGCAGAAGGCAGGCGAAGAGAAACGTATATTGCTGGAACAGTTGGAAAAACAGTTGGCTGAGGCTACACACAGTTTGCAGGAGTCAGCGGCGGAACTGGAACAGTTCAATCACTTACTTGAAACCCGAATCCGCCAGAAAGAGAAGGAACGTAACCAGAGAATGCAGGAAGAAGACACTCTGATCCGTAACAAGCAGGAGGAGATTCATCAGTCCATTGCTTCTGAAAAGAAGAAAACCGATGAACTGCTGGAGACAATGGATAAGGACCTGTTGCATGAACTTTCCGGAAAAGGGGTGGATACGGAACGTATCACTGCCCTGCGTAATGAAGTGGCCCGCACGGAACAGGAGTTGGCGTTTATCGAGCAGCACCGCCGTCTGGTTTACGATTACGAAAAGGATAAGCGGGAGTTCTTCGACCGTATGGACGAATTCAGAAATGGAAAGCAGTTGGCCGAGAAAGAACTGGACGGTGAGAAAGAGAAGTTCCGCTTGAAGGAAGAAGAACTGAATCAGAAAGTAACGGGACTGAACAAGCAACTGGCTGAGACAAATACCCGCCTGAAGCATTTGGAAGAGGATATCCGGGAGACTGAGAACTTCAAAACACTCAATATTTGTCCGCCTGTACTGCAAACGGGAGTGGAAGCAGAGAGTGTGAGGCGTTGCAAAAAAGTGATAGAGGAGCTGACACAGAATCATTATCGGCAGATTGAACAAGAAAAGGACTTCCGGGAAGCGGTCGGCCGCTTTACGGGTAACTTCTCCGAACAGAATACGTTCAACTTCCGTACACGTCTTACAAAGCGCGACGAGTTTATGACCTTTGCTGCCGATCTCAAAGAGTTCATTGATAATGATAAGATCATTGACTTTGAACGTCGTTCGAATGAAGCATATACCGACTTGATTCACCGGATCGGGAAAGAGACGGCGGATATGCTTTCAAAAGAAGGGCTGATTCGCAAAACTATCAACGACATCAACAGTGACTTTGTGGAACGCAATTTCGCCGGGGTCATCAAAAGCATTGCCTTACAGATTGTGCCCAGTGGCAATCGTATCATGCAACATTTTGTTACTATCAAAGAGTTTTGCGACCGGAATCAACCGGGTGCTCTGGGCATGTTTAGCCTGTTCGGTCAGGAGGAGCTTGTGGAACAGAATCGGCAGGCGGTAAGTTTATTGCAGTCGCTGGTGAAAGAACTGGCACTGAACAAGGAAAAGGAACTGACGCTTTCTGATACTTTCGAACTTCAGTTTCGCATTGTGGAGAACGATAATGACAGCGGATGGGTGGAGAAACTGGCAAATGTAGGTTCCGATGGAACGGATATTCTGGTGAAGGCCATGATTAACATCATGTTGCTGAATGTGTTCAAGGAAAAGGCATCGCACCAGTTCAACGATTTCAAGCTGCACTGCATGATGGACGAGATCGGAAAACTGCATCCCAATAATATTAAAGGTATTTTGGACTTTGCCAATAACCGGAATATTATCCTGGTGAATAGTTCGCCTACTTCTTACCGGGCAAGCGATTACAAATATACTTATATCCTGAATAAAGACAAGCGAAATATTACAAGCGTGACACGGCTGATAAAGCAAGAGGTGAGGGAGTAATTTCCTTCACTCACATCTGCAAAAGTCGTTGGCTCCGCAAGTACATCGCGGGAGCAACTGCTCCTTCAGTTCGTCACGATACAGTTCGTATATTTTCTTGCCGATCTCTTCTTTCAGGCGGAGCAAGCCTTCCCATAGGTCCGTTCCGTCTGCCGATATGGTAGGGAACAGTTCATCGAAAGGAAGATAGTACCAGTGTTTTACCTCTTTGGAGAAGTGGTTACGGATTTCATCGGTTGTCTCGGAAAGGACGATGATAGTATCCCAGCTTTTGTTGGTATATTCGTAGATGGAATGGGGAGGTCGTGTGTCAGGTTCGATACCTGTCTCTTTTATTAATTTCAGGACAAGCGGATGAACCTCTGTTGCGGGTGCTGTTCCTGCAGAATATATTTTCATACCTTTTCCAAACGAGGAAAGAAGAGCCTGTGCGATCCGGCTGCGGCAACTGTCAGCATTGCTAAGGATTAATATGTTCATAATAATGTATCGTTTTCCTATTAACAGTGTTAACTCGGAATGAATGATTCTGATTGTTTGCAAACAAAGAACTTCTTTTGCACAGTTAAAGGACAAGTCTTTTGTTTGTAGAAAACAAGTTTTAATACAGTGTTAAAACACGTTTTCCGGAATTTGTTTGTTTGGAGTGATAAACTGTTTAACCTCAATGATATCTCTGCATTGCGGATGATCTTTTATTAAGGCCGCCTCCTTGAAAGATTTGAGTAGATACTTGCTAATTTAGTAACTATATCTTTCTCAGAATCTCCATGCCAAAATCCGGCTGGTTTTAGTACCTTGATGCATCTCGATAATCCTATGTTCAGATATACCGACTGATTTGAGTTTGGCGATCAGTTTACCCAGGTTCTTTTCTTTCGATACCAGGCTGGTGAACCATCCGCAATTCTTTCGGTAGTTTCGGCTCTCTTCGATCATGGTCAGCAGAAAGCGAAGTTCTCCACCTTCGCACCAGAGTTCGTTGGCATTGCCTCCGAAGTTGAGCCGGGCTTTGGTTATTTTTCTCCCCTTTAGGCTACTGAGTTTACGCAGCGTCCCGTCTTCAGCTTCTTCTCTGGAACTGTGGAAAGGAGGATTACAGATGGTTACATCGAAGTATTCATCCGGAGCAATGATCCCTTCAAATATCTTTCGGCTGTCCCGTTGCAGCCGGAGTTCTATTTTATGGGCCAGTGCCGGGTTGCAAGTCGCGATCTTTCGTGCATTATCGATGGAGATAGGATCAATATCGGAACCGACGAAGGTCCATCCATATTCTGTTTGTCCGATAATGGGGTAGATACAGTTGGCACCTACACCGATATCAAGACACCTGCATGGGTGAGTGGCTTTTGTAGCCGCTTCTGTCTGTATCGGGTTTTCGGGTTGAATCAAATCCGCTATGTAATGGATATAGTCCGCTCTTCCCGGAATGGGCGGACACAGGTAATTCTTAGGAATATCCCAGTATCGTATGCCGTAACAGCTTATCAACAAGGCTTTGTTGAGTGCCTTCACCGCCTGCGGATTAAAGAAATCGATACTTGTCGTCCCGTATGCGTTCGGTGCGACGAACTTCTTCAACGGGGGATACTCTTCCATCAGTCTTGAAAAATCGTACTGTCCGTTATGCTTGTTCCTTTTATGTAATTCGTTTTTCTCTGCCATGCGGGCAAAGATACAGAGAATCTTTCGGCCGACAAATCGGGCTTGATTAAAAATGCGTATCTTTGCCGATGAATTAAAAAGAGCCAGTCGTTGAAGTTACTTATCTTATATCTGGTAATCGTGAATACCGTTTCTTTTGTTATGTACGGTATCGATAAATGGAACGCATCCCGAAAACGATGGCGCACTCCCGAAGTCCACCTGCTGGGAATAGCCGTAGCGGGAGGGTCGTTAGGTGCATGGGCAGGGATGTATACGTTTCGGCATAAGACACGGCATCTTAAATTTAAATATGGTATACCGGTAATTGGGGTATTGCAGGTGGGGATGGCGGTATATTATTTCTTGTCAGAATTCATATAGGGACGAATGTCTTTTAAGAGTGATTCTAAATACATTTGCAATGTCCTTTACTGTGTTTTTCCACTCTATTCTCTTCTATGCCTTTGGAATTGCTGACTACTTTTTCTATCATTTTTTTACAGTGTCACATTTGTAAAACCCTTTTCTCTCTACCCGTATTTAATAAGAGATGTCGTTTTAAAACCAGATAATATCATTATCTTAATTTAATTCCCAGTTTTTGTAATCTGGAACGTATCGCTCCGTCATTCCGTTCGAATATCTCTGTCAGTTCGTTAATGGTTTTGCCTTCCGCATACAACCGGAGAAGATAATCATCTGCACTCTTTTCCCATGGCAAATAGGCGTTGCCATACTCTTCTCTTTTGAAACTAAGAGTCTGTTTTTGCTTTATAGGGTTCAATCCCCAATATTCAATAGCTCGGTCTAATTCTTGTTTGAACTGGAGTATTTCATCCTTGTTGATGAAAATCGTTTCTCTGTGGAAACCCTTATTTCCTTGATGTTTACTTTGGGTAATTTTTAGATATTCTTGTCCGCTTAAGTCCTGTTTAATATCTAAAAAGAGTTCTCCTCCTTTTGTGGATGTCCTATAGGTTATAACATCACTGTCTGCCGCTCTCTCCATAAGGGTAGGCTCTGTCGGCAGGTAATTCGAATTGTGTAAAAATGTAATGTTTGTTTTTCCGCTAATTTGTCTGTCGATATTTCCTCCTGGTTTACAATAACCGATTATAACATGGTCCGCAAATGAAAGTATTATTTCATTCCGGTCATAGGCTGATTGATGATTAATTCTGTGTACCTGGCTATTACAGGCAGTTACTATCAATAGCCTCTTCTCTTTGAGTGCCAACTTAATATGATTACTCCATTCTTCTTTCATGCTTTCAGCCAGTATCAGAATGACTGGTACTTTCTTCTCCAATAGTATATTAAAGACCTCTTGTTCCATTTTTGAATGATTTCCGCAAAGGATGCAATCTCTTTCCGGTAATAATTGATTTGCCCAGCGATAAATAGATGCTGTTTTATTTTCAGGTACTTGCCGGGAACATAAGAAAGCAATTTTCTTCTTCGACATGAGTGCACTGTTACCTGATTGGTAGAGTTGGGGAGTGGTGTTCATTTTATATGCTGATAATTGTTTTTCAATGTATTAATTGTTAATTGTCTTATCGTTATGGGACTTACATTCCGGTGATTAACAAAGGTAGGGAAAATATTTAAGATTAGTCTTTATTACTTTTAATTTCCTCCTTTCCCACATTCTTTTATTACTTTTGCATCCATTATCTTCGAAACCCAATACCGCAGTCATTATGAAAAGTATAGAAGTCGTAGCAGCCGTTATCAGATCTGGAGGAAAATATCTTTGTGTACAACGGGGACGAACTAAATTTTCATATACTTCTTTCAGGTATGAATTTCCGGGTGGGAAAGTGGAGAAAGGTGAATCTTTGCAGGAAGCACTTCAAAGAGAAATTATGGAAGAAATGGATTATACTATTGAAGTGGGAGAGAAGCTTTTGACAGTTCATCACGTCTATCCTGATTTCGAAATTACGATGCACGCTTTTCTATGTCATCCTATCGGGGAGCAATATGTATTGAAAGAACATATTGCTGCACAGTGGCTCTCTCCTGGGGAGATGGCAACATTGGACTGGGCGGAAGCGGATAAACCGGTAGTAAAAAAGATTTCAGAACAATAAAAAAGTATGTTTAATTACGTGATATCAAGACGCTTCTCTCTCCAGAGATATAAGTTTATACCTTTTTTCTACTCTCTCCAATAATGATCGAATAATAACTTTATGGAAAGGACGAATCACGAAAAAGTAGAGTTTTCCCAAACGGTTGTGGTATTTGACTATCGTGGTGATTCGTAAAGTTTGGCTGTTGGCTTCAGAAACCTTACACCAAAGGGATACGTAGAAAGTCAAGTGTTTATCGGACATGCCAAAGATTATTTCGTGTTGATTTCTTTCACACTCCATATCTGTGATTCGTCTGTTTGTATTGAGCCCGAAAGGCTTGACTATACTATTTCTTACTTTTAGAAGCCGGATAATCCAGGAGGGTAGTTGGTTAAAAGCTATATCTGCAAACTCGTCAGTGGAGATTGCATTCTTATTATGCAACTCTTTTGAAAAGGAGTCATAATAATCTGCCGGAAGATAGTTCTCAATTAGGCTGTCTGGATTAGTTTCTTGTTGCTTCATAGATCTGATTTCTTATGATTATGGGTTTTATTGTATCATGGTACGTCATGGTGTATTATATAATATCATGAAAATTAATTAGTTATTTAAGAACATATATATGTGTCGGTTAATAAGATCGTGTTGTTCTGCCGATCCGTTTTCTCCCATGTTACTGTGTGTAACTCCATCCAGCCGCACAACTTCTATTCGAAATTTCTGTTGCTCCTCGCTGGTTGGGAGTACACCCGGATCAGCATCATAATCGCATCCTCTCAACGTGTATATCCGTGGCTTTTTTGTTCTTGGGATTATCATTCTCCGGTGGTCCATTGAGATAGCTTTCATTATCAGTTCCGGATGATCCGTTGCGGTGAGCATGGTTATATCACCTCCGTTTGAATGACCTATCACACAAAGTTTCTTCCATTGTAGATCCGGTTTTAGCTTCTTAAACTCCCGGATCGTAAAGAGAATATTTTCTTCTCCTCTTTTCCAGTTAGGCATACGGGTTTCCATAAAATTTCCTTCCATAGCCAGAAGAGGATCATCGGACAATTCGTGTTGGATACTTATCACATAATATCCTTTTTCCCCAAAAAAAACGAGTCAGATATGAATAACTCCGGTTTGATTTATCGTTCTTGTTTCCGTCATATCCATGGTTGAATATAATGACTCTTGTTTTGGGGTTTTCTTTTCGCGGTTGATAAATAGCTACCGGCACTATCCGGTTCCGGCTTGAGTCAAACAGACAAGTCGTGAATTCCGTTTGTGCATATACTTCTGCCAGCAAGAATAAAAATAGAAGTACGATGAATCCTTTTTTCATATTGTCTTGTGTGTTTGGTAAACCTGTTGCTATCTCACAAGTCCATTTTTACTGAAATCATAAAATGCCTCGATCTTTTCCGGTGTATCGGCTTTCAATGCTAATAGCAACTCACGGGTGAATTCCAGATAACCGGTACCGTTTGCCGTAACTATGTTCTTATCGCCGACGGCCTGTTTTTCTATGTAGCCGCTTTCGTTGGTATATTGTTTTCCACCCCACTGTTTGAGCACGGCAAGGGTGTTTCCGGTATGTTTAACATTGTTCAGGAAGCCATGGGCGCACAAAAATGAAGCAGCGTTACAGATGCCGCCAATCACTTTCCCTTTTTCGAAAGCATCCTGCACGATGGGAAATACACGTTCTGCTTCGGCAGACTGCCATTGCATACCACCAATTAGGACCAAGGCGGCATAATCGGAAGGAAGGTTGTCGAAACTGTAGTCTGGCAGAGTACGGAAACCACCCAAAGAGCAGACCGCATCTAAAGTGGGGGCTACTGTTTTGACTATGTACTTGATTTCACTGCCCGGCATCAGACCGGAATGAAGGGATGCTGCTACGAAAGCACTTTCCCAATCGGCATATTCGTTGAGAATGATAAATAATACTTCTTGTTTCATTATTCTTTTTGTTTTATAGTTTAATAGTGACTCTGAGAGAGCTTACTTCATTACCCGGTATTTTCTGCAATAATAAATGCTTCCTTTTTAATAATTCTCTTTTACAATAATTTCACCGCATTTCGGTCATGCGTGTTCTGCCATGTTTTTCGTATCGCAGCGACAATGCAAATATAAATATAAAAAGGGGACTTAATGACGTTCTGTGAATTGTTTTTTCATAAAGGTAATACTTGAATGCTATATTAAATCATTATGTCACATCTCTTTGTATCAACCTTTGAATTGAGATTATCTGGAATTTGTACCCCTTTGAGAGTAATTTAACACGATATGCAACTTGATGGAAATACAAACGAAGTACTGCAAATGTTATACATCTTATTGACTGATAAAATTCATTTTCAAGATCTTTCTGACAAAAATAAATTTCAAAAGGACAAAGAATGATTTGGAGTAGATGGGCTCAGTTTATTTAATTTTTTATTTAGCCTTATTTTTGATAGGATACCAATAATGTGTTAAATAAGAATAAAATGTAATTGACGGTATATGAAAATATTAACTTTGTTCTTAATTAAAGTATCACAATACCTTAAATATGACTACTACTAGGATAAGCGAACAAATAATTGATGATATAAATGAAGGGAAAGAAAATGCCTTTTCTGCTTTATATGATTGCTATTATAGTTATTTATGCGCTTATGCTACTACTTACGTATTCGATCCGGATGAGGCAAAGGAAATCGTTAATGATGTTTTTATGAATATCTGGAACAGTAGAGGTCAGTTAAGTTTCCCTATTCATAATTACCTGTTGCGAAGTGTACAGAACCGTTGTTTGAATTACCTTCGTACTTTACATACGAGAGAACGTGTGCTTGACGAGTATCGGGAGGAACTGATTGCTTTTCAGGAAGAATTCTGCAAAAATGATAATAACCCGTTGCAATTATTGGAGATAGAGGAACTGAAAAGTCAGGTTAACACGGTGATAGACTCTCTATCTGTAAAATGTCGCCTTATTTTTGAAAAATACTTGTATGAAGGTATGTCTCCTCAGGAGATTGCTGATGAACAGGCCATATCGGTAAATACGGTGCGCGTTCATATCAAGAATGCGATGGATCATATTAAACTTCGATTGGGATCTACTACAGGCATACTGCTTTTGTTTCTTTACGGGAGGCTTTGAGCCATTTTTTTATTTCCTTGTTTGTTTTACGCATTATTTTGCTCATTTTTCTCTAAGGAATGTCATCTCCCACACACCCATGGGGGGTAATGGATAGCTATAAGAGAGTCTAAAGTAGGTCGTTTATAGAATTTCTTGCAATTTATTTAAAAAAAGTTTCTTTAAGACTAAATGTTTCTATATCGAGATGTGTATTATATATAAACGAACATGGAAATGATGGAAAAGGAACTTGATACTTTTGAAGAATTGATGCTTGATTTTCTGGCAGGAAAACTGTTGGAGGATGGAGAACAGAAGCTACTTCATTTTCTACAGTCGGATATTTCTTATCGGCAGAGATATAAAGAAATGGCACGGACACGGGCTAAATCGTTTATCGGTAAGTTTGAACAGGAAAAACAAGCTGACTATGAGGCTTTGTCTGTGAAGTTAGGACTAAAGAAGAAATCGGAAAAGAAAAGGATACCGTTGTGGCGTACTTTCTCGCAAGTGGCTGCTATTACTTTATTGATTCTTACTACTTCTATTGCAGGTTATTATATATATAATGATGTAGCCGAATCGAATCAGGAAATGGCTTTGTGTCAAATGGAAGTACCTTTAGGATCGCAGACCAAAGTGATTTTGCCGGATGGTTCGGTCGTTTGTCTGAATTCCGGTTCCGTGTTGAAGTATGATCCTGCTTTTCTCCGTAAAAAGAGCCGGGAAGTCTATTTGATAGGTGAAGGATATTTTGAAGTACAAAAGAATCCGGAGAAACCTTTTATTGTTCATGCCGATGATATAAATGTCAAGGTACTCGGTACGGTTTTTAATGTGCGTTCTTATCCGGAAGATTCTGAAATAGAAGTCAGTCTGATAAAAGGAAAAGTAAATGTATTCTCCGCTTCCGAAACCCGGGACAATGTGATTCTTGCCCCCGATGAACAGTTGACGTATGATAAGAGAAGCGGTAAAATGAACCATCATCATGTAGATGCTTTACAAACTTCACAATGGACTACCGGCCGTTTGAGTTTTGTCAATGCATCAGTACCTGAAATAATGAAAGCTATCGAGCGTAAGTATGATGTGCGGATTGTTATCCACAGTAAATATCTGGATAAAGAGGTCTTCTCAGGAAGCATTAGCCCTAAACTTACGGTTGAAGAAATACTGGACTATATGGATGTCGACAATAAATATAGCTGGAGTCGGAGTGGTAATGTGATTACTATTACCGATAAGTCAATCAAGTAGTAACCTTCAAAAAGAATATTATGAAAAACTGTACGTAAAAAAACAAAAATCGGAGATACATATTGGGGTATGTCCTCCGATTCCGAATTTAAGTTATCTTTTAAGAAAATCTTTAAATCAGTACAAATGTATGAAAAAAAAATGTTTTTATAGCGGAATGACATATTTATTTTGTCATTTCGGAGCTAATCTTTTGTTGGTAAGAACACAGATTTTGCTTTTCTTTTTTGTTTTTCTTTTGCCTCTCTCAGGTGTTGCTTCACCCTTACAAGAGATTAGGATTACTATCCAGCAAAAAAATGTACCGTTAAGTAAAGTATTTAAAGAAATAGAGGAGAAAACAGATTGTTCTTTTCTGATTCGAAACAATGATGTAAATACTAATGAGAAAGTATCGATTGATGCCAAGAATAAGACTGTTGCCGAAATTTTGGGGATACTTTTTGATGGTAAGGGTATCAAATATGAAGTAAACGGCAAGCGTATTTCTGTATATAAAGCTGTCCGGCAGCACACCATTGGAGGCAAACGTAAAGTGACCGGACAAGTAACGGATAATATGGAAGAAGCTGTCATTGGTGCTTCTGTCTTTGTAATGGGAGCTTCCAATGGTACTATTACGGATATGAATGGGTATTTTTCGTTGGAATTACCTGATGATAATGCGAAGTTACAGGTGAGTTATATTGGCTATAAGACACAAGTAATTAATGTGGGGAATAAATCGTCGGTAAATATTGTATTGGTAGAAGATTCAAAGGCATTGGAAGAAGTGGTGGTGGTAGGCTATGGAACACAAAAGAAAGTGAACCTGACAGGAGCCGTTGAGACTGTAAAGTCCGATAGACTTGCCAATAAACCGGTTACTTCTATTGCCTCTGCATTGACAGGTGAAGCTGCTGGTGTTACTGTCACGCAGAATTCTGGTCAACCCGGACCTAATCAAGGTACGGTACGTGTTCGTGGTATTGGTACTTGGGGGGATGCATCTCCTTTGGTTTTGGTGGATGGAGTATCCATGAGCTTAAATGATGTGATTCCGAGTGAGGTGGAATCAGTGTCTGTATTGAAAGATGCTGCGTCAGCTGCTATTTATGGTTCACGGGCTGCTAATGGTGTTATCTTGATTACTACAAAGAAGGGTAAAGAAGGGAAACTTACTTTTAACTATTCAGGTAATGTAGGTTTCCAGTTTGCGACAAGGGTACCGGAGTCGGTAACTTCTTGGCAGTATGCCGAGCTTTATAATCAAATGCAGTATAATGAAGGAAAGAGTTCCTCTTTGTTTCCTCAGGATCGAATAGACCGGATGAAAGCAGGTGGTGATCCTGACAAGTTGGAAGGTAATACGGATTGGTATGACGAATTACTCCGTTCGGGTGCCCCACAACATAATCATCAATTAACTGTATCCGGAGGTAGTGATAAGATAACCTATATGATCTCAGCCGGTTATTCCGATCAACAGGGTATTATTCCTTCTACAGATTATGAACGTTACAATCTTCGTGTTAATACCACCTCCAAACTTACTTCTTGGCTGAAGTTGGATGTGAATATGGCATATTTAAATAGTACTCAAGAAGAGTCCGCAGCAGGAGCAGCTGAGGCTTATCGTAGAACGATGCGTGCATTGCCTTATTTGCCTGTTCAATTCTCGGATGGTACTTATTCTTATGATGCTGCACCTTCTAATCCTGTACGTATGGTGAACGGAGATTATGGGATGAGAAGAAAGAACAATGACTGTATGACATTGTTGATTGCTCCGGAAATTAATATTTTGGACGGTCTTAATATCAGGGGTACCTTTGGGTATGAATCAAATATATATAAAGAAAAAATATTTAATAAAACAGTTACTTACGGAAGTTTTGAGCCTGCAGGACAGAGTGGACTTACAGAAGTTTCCCGTAATAAACAAACTGACCGTTGGGATCAATACCGCAACTTGACTGCTAATGTCACAGCTTCTTATGAGAAAACAATCGGTAAACATGATTTCAAGGTAATGGCAGGTGGTTCTTTGGAAACATTTAAGTGGGCTTATACAAAAGCCTCACGAATGGATTTTCCAAATGATGATTTTGGTGAAATCAATGCCGGGGATGCTACTACGGCAGCAGCAGAAGGTAATTCCACTTATTCTGCATTGGCTTCGCTTTTCGGACGTGCTAACTATGTATATGCTGATCGTTACCTGTTTGAATTTACTGCTCGTTATGATGGCTCTTCCAAGTTTGCACGTGGACATCGTTGGGGATTCTTCCCTTCTGTATCTGCTGGCTGGCGTATATCTGAGGAAGCTTTCTTTGAACCTTTGAAGAAACACGTGCAGAATCTAAAACTAAGAGCGTCATGGGGAGAACTCGGTAATCAACGAATCAATGATTATCAGTTTATTTCGAATGTCGGTAATGGTGGAAGTTATCTTTTTGGAGGTACCCCTATTATCGGTTATAAAGAGGCCTTGATGGGGAATGAAATAATTACTTGGGAGTCTTCTCGTAATTTGGATTTCGGTATTGATTTTGCTTTGTTTGATAACAGGCTGCAAACCACTTTTGACTGGTATTGCCGGACAACTTCGGATATTTTGTTAAACTTGGAAGCTCCGGGTGCATTGGGAATTAAACCTGCTATGGAAAACGCTGGTAAAATGGAGAATAAAGGATGGGATTTGACTGTAAGTTGGCGTTCAAACATAGGGAAAGATTTTAAATACAATATAGGATTCAATCTGTCTGATGTAAAGAATAAAGTGATTGATTTGAGAGGATATAAATCTTCAACTACCGAATTGATAGCTAAGATAGAAGGGCAACCGTTGAATGCAATCTTTGGTTTCGAGACTTTAGGTATTTGTGACAATCAAGAGTTATATGACAAATATGCTCCGATGATGCAGAAATACAATCCTAAATGGGGGATGGGTGATATTATTATTAAGGACCGGACGGGAGAAGGTGTAATTAATGATGAAGATAGAACTGTTATTGGAAATTCTATTCCTCGTTTTACTTTTGGATTGAATTTGGGATTTGAGTACAAAGGCTTCGATTTCTCTTGCTTTTTTCAAGGGGTAGGTAAAGCCGATGGATATGTAACAATGGAAGCTATTCAGCCAATGGGGATTAATGGAGCGCGCAAAGAACATTATAAAGAGTCTTTCAATCCGCAGGATCCTAAGCCGGGGGCTTATTTCCCACGTATTCTGTCCAGTGATTATAATTACGCTTACATGTCTCACTGGGTACAGGATGCTTCCTATATTCGTTTAAAGAACCTGCAGATCGGTTACTCTTTCAAAATAAAGGGGCTCAACCAATTGCGTGTATATGCTTCGGGAGAGAATTTGTTCACGGCTACCAAATACCGTACCTGGGACCCTGAAACTCCGGTTGGTGCAAGAGGATTTTATCCTAATGTAGCAGTTTATTCAATGGGAGTGAATCTTAATTTTTAAACCTTAAATGATTTATAGATATGAATAAAATAGCTTATATGACCTGTGTTTTGAGCTTGGCTTTTACTATGCAGGCATGCGATGATTTTCTGGATTCTTTTCCACAGGATACAGTTACAAATGAAAACTTTTGGAAAAGTAAAGAGGATGCAGACAAGGTGTTAGTAGATATTTATGCATCACTACTTCCTAAAGATGCCATCTTTTTTGATGAGGCTATGTCTGATAATGCCTATCTGGTATGGGATTGGTGGGGAGGTGCTCAACAAGTGGCAAACGGTTCTTATACAACAAGTGGCGAGATACCTACTAATAGATGGAATGGCAGCTATGAAGTTATCCGTAAATGTTGGTTTTTACTTGAGGGTATTGAAAAGATTGAGGATATATCAGAGCAAGATAAAAATAAGATAATAGGTGAAACCTACTTTATGTTAGCCTATAATTACTATGTTTTGACAAGTTATTTTGGTGATGTTCCTCTGGTGACTAAAACACTGGCTATTCCTGAAAGCAAACAACTCGTTCGCACTTCCAAAGCGGAAGTAGTGGATTATGCCATTAACAAGTTGAAAGAGGCTGCCGTAATGCTGGAAGGGCTTTCACAAGAGAAAGGTAGAGTTACGGCAGATGCTTGCAGATTTTTGATTGCCCGTATGTATTTGTATAACGGTGACTATTCGGATGTATTGGAAACAGTTAAACTATTGGAGGGTAAATATCAATTATACAGGGAAGGTGATACACCTTATGAAGATTTATTTTCAGGTGTTGCAGAAAATAATTGTGAAGTAATATTGAGTGTAGTTTGTGATAAAAGAGTTGGAGAAATTTATACTTCCCACGGTGGTAATGGAATCATGTTGTTAAAGGGCATTACCGGTGAGGATCCTTATCGGGGAGTTACGCCTTCAGGTTCGTTGGTTGACGCTTATCCTATGGCAGACGGACGATTGATTCATGAAGCCGGTTCTTCCTATGATCCGAAAAAACCTTATGAAGGTAGGGATCCGCGTTTTTATCAGTCTATTGTATATCCTACCGGACAGATAAAATATCTGGATGTGGAAACTGGTACTGTCAAAGAACGGTTATATGATCCGGAAGATCCTACTACCGTACCTGAACACCAGTATAATTACTCTCAGCCTTCGGCTACCGGATATATGTGGAACAAATACATTGACTACTCTGTCTATGCCATGAACTCCGTGTGGGACTGCACTAATGATATTATTGTGTTCCGTTATGCGGATGTGTTATTGATGAAAGCAGAAGCTTTATTGCAAACGAAAGGAGAAAGTGCAAAAGAGGAAGTATGCAATCTGATAGATCAATTACGTGATCGTTGTTCCTGTGGTAGAGTACACCGTGAAAATTATAACTCAAAAGACGAGTTGATGGAGTTATTGAAAAATGAACGCCGTATTGAGTTAGCCAATGAAGGACTTCGTTATATGGATCTTATCCGTTGGAAAGATGCTGAAAAGAATACGATTGTTACAGGGGTAGGATTAACCGGGCAGATGTATGGTGCATATATGCGTAAAGATGGAGTTGGCAAGGACGACAAAACTGTAGATGTTGACAATACTCCTCGTCGTTATATCGAAACGCGTTATTTTAATGCATCTAAAGGGTATCTGTTCCCAATACCTCAAAAAGAACGAGATCTGAATCCGAACTTAACTCAAAATCCGAATTGGTAACTTCCGTTTTCCGATTTTATTAAATTTTTAGGTTTTCAGGATACAACTACTTATACTTATAGAAGTGGTTGGCTGACTATTACGTAGTGGCTCTACAGCCACTACGTGGTAGCTCAGTATCTGTTCCGTAGTAGTTTAGAGATTTTTTAAGTAGTTATTAAATTAAACAAACGATCAATGAAAAATTATATACTCACAGCAGTATTACTGTTTTTAACCATCAGTTTATCGGCGCAACCCATCCCTAAATATAAAGATGCCTCACAGCCGATAGAAGTAAGAGTGCAGGACTTGTTGAGTCGTATGACCATAGAAGAAAAGGTTGCCCAATTACGTCATATCCATGAAGGAAGTATCCTGAATGATGACCATACTTTGAATTTGGAAAAGATGAAAAACATCATCGGTACATTGGGCTGGGGGGCTGTCGAAGGACTTACTTTAGAGGGGATCGAGATGGCTCGTTATACCTATCAGATTCAAAAGCACTGTATCGAAAATACCCGCTTGGGTATTCCAATCTTTACTATCTCTGAGTCACTTCATGGGGCCGTGCAGGGTGGGGCTACTATTTTCCCACAAGCTGTAGCGTTAGGGAGTACCTTTAATCCTGATTTGGCTTATCAGATGACAAAAGCTATTTCGGGTGAGTTGAATGCGATGGGTGTGAACCATGTGTTATCCCCTACTATTGATGTGATACGTGAACTGCGTTGGGGACGTGTGGAAGAGAGTTTCGGCGAAGATCCATTCTTGGTATCCCAGATGGGAGTGCATGAGATAAACGGATATATTGACGGGGGAATTTCGCCTATGCTCAAGGTATTCGGTCCCCATGGGGTGCCAACTTCCGGATTGAATTTAGCTTCTACCGAAGCCAACGAAAGAGATTTGAGAGAGGTTTTCCTAAAACCTTATGAAGTAGCCGTTAAGCAAACGGGGGTGAATTCTGTAATGACCGCCTACAATTCTACCAACCGCATACCCAATACAGCATCGAAATGGCTGTTGACAGATTTATTACGTACGGAATGGGGATTCAAAGGATATACCTATTCCGATTGGGGGGCGGTGTCTATGTTATATGGTTTTCATAAAGTAGCTTCCAATGTTAATGAGGCGGTTAAGATGGCACTGATGGCAGGTACCGACTTGGAAGCCTCAAGTGATTGCTATGCCAATATACCTGCTATGGTACGTTTGGGTGAATTGGACGTGAAATATGTGGATTTAGCTTGTTCCAGAGTGCTTTATGCCAAGTTCAAAGCAGGTCTGTTTGAAAACCCTTATGGACTTCCTATCGAAGAATACGAAAAAAAGGTGCATACAAAGGAGAATGTTGCTTTGTCTCGCAGGATATCGGAAGAGAGTGTGGTAATGGTTAAAAATGAAGGAAATCTGTTACCGCTCGATATGAAGAAGCTGAAATCTGTTGCTGTTATCGGCCCTAATGCCAATCAGGTGCAGTTTGGTGACTATACCTGGAGCCGTAATAATAAGGATGGGATTACCCCGTTGCAGGGAATACAGAATCTCGTTGGTAATAAACTGGCTGTTCATCACGCTGTAGGTTGTGATTTGGTATCCGATGATAAGTCGGGGTTTGCAGATGCCGTGGCTACTGCCAAGAAGTCGGATGTGGTATTTTTGTTTGTAGGCTCTGCCAGTGCTTCATTGGCGCGCGATTATAGCAATTGTACTTGTGGTGAAGGGTATGATTTGACTGATTTGAATCTGACCGGTGTGCAGGGTGATTTGGTGAAGGAGATTTATGCGACCGGGAAACCAGTGGTCTTGATTTTGGTAACCGGACGCCCTTTCTCCATTACCTGGGAAAAGGAACATATTCCGGCTATCCTGTTCCAATGGTATGGTGGCGAAAGAGAAGGGGAAGTGATTGCCGATGTGTTGTTTGGCAAAGTCAATCCTTCGGGCAGCCTCTGCTACTCCATACCGTAGAGTGTCGGTCATTTACCTATACATTACAATCGTTTGCCTTCGGATAAGGGTATCTATCGTTCACCGGGTACCATTAACAAGCCGGGCCGTGACTATGTGTTCTCAACTCCCGAACCCTTGTGGCCGTTCGGTTATGGTCTGAGTTATTCCGACTTTGAATACAGTGACTTCTGCTTCGACAAAGAAAATTATGGGTTGACTGATACCGTACGTATTCAGGTAAATGTGAAAAACAAGAGTGCCATTGAGGGTAAGTCAACTGTACAGGTATATGTGAGAGACCTGGCCGGCAGTGTGGTCATGCCGATGAAGCAACTGAAAGGCTTTTCCAAGGTTACGGTTCCTGCCTATGGAAGTACGCTTGCCGAAATCTCTGTACCTGTGAGTGAATTGGGGTTGTATGATATGAATATGCGCTATGTGGTAGAACCGGGAGATTTTGACTTTATGATCGGCACTTCTTCTGACAGTATTTGTTTCAAGAAGACTATTCATGTGGGAGAAGTGGACGCTAAGGCAGAAAGAGTTTCTTCCGCAGCTTCTAAGGAAATGCAAACGGTTAAGACCGGCAAGAAGATGATTGTAAAAGGAGTGGTACGTGATGTACAGGCCAAGACATTGGACGGTGTGAAAGTGTCTGTGAAAGGCAGAAAAGGGAGTGTGATAACCAATGGGAAAGGTGAATATTCCATTGAAGCTACTTCTGCAAGTGTATTGGTTTTCAGTAGGAAGGGATATGAAATGCAGGAAGTGGAAGTGAACTCGCAAAAAACACTTAATATAACTTTGTTGAACAAGATTTAAAATCAAGAATATTATGAGTACATCAAGAGATAGAGTCAGACAGGCTCTGAGTCATCAGGGTAGTGATCGTATTCCGGTTGACTTCGGAGCTACAGCCGTAACCGGCATTCACTGCCGGGTAGTGGAGGCTTTACGCAAGCATTACGGATTGTCTTATAAACCGGTAAAGATTGTCGATACCTTCCAGATGTTGGGTGAGGTGGACAGGGATTTAGCCGATGCAATGGGAGTGGATTGCATTGGAGTAGGAGGTACAAGAGATATCTTTGACCATGACACAGAATGCATGCATGAGCAAGTTACACCGTGGGGGCAGAAAGTGTTGGTGCCGATGCTGCTCGATTTGACTCAGGATAAGGAAGGAGATGTTTATGTATATGCAGGGGGAGACAAAAACTATCCTCCGAGTGCAGTTATGCCGAACGGTTGTTTCTTTATCAATGCCATCGAAAGACAGCAGCCGATTGATGAAGATAAACTGAATCCTATGGACAATCTGGAAGAGTTTAACTCCATTACCGATGAAGAATTGGATGCCTACAAGAAAAAAGTGGATGAAGCATCTGCCACCGGCAGGGCAGTGGTAGCCAGTTTCGGTGGCACTGCATTGGGAGATGTTGCTTTTGTACCTGGTATGGGGCTAAAAGAACCGAAGGGTATCCGCAGTGTGGTGGAGTGGTATATGTCCACTGTGATGCGTCAGGAATACTTACACGAAATATTTAGAAGACAGACGGATATCGCCATCGCAAACTATGAGAAATTGTGGGCGGTATTGGGTGATAAAGTGGATGTGGTATTAACCTGTGGTACGGACTTCGGTTCCCAAGAGTCGCAATTCTGCTCAGTGGAGGTTTTTAATGAGCTTTGGCTGCCTCATTATCGGCGTATGAACGACTGGATTCATGAACATACTACCTGGAAAGTTTTCAAACATTCCTGTGGTGCTATTGTGCCTATTTTGCCGGGACTGATTGAAGCTGGTTTTGACATTATCAATCCGGTGCAGATTAATGCTAAGGATATGGATTCCGGAATGTTGAAGAGGGAGTTTGGAAGCCATCTTACCTTTTGGGGAGGTGGAGTCGATACTCAGAAGATGTTGCCTTTCGGTACTCCGGATGAGATTCGCAGACATGTTCTCGGACAATGCGAAATCTTGGGAAAAGATGGCGGTTTTGTATTTAACTCAGTACATAATATTCAGGCTAATGTGCCGGTCGAGAATGTAATAGCAATGCTTGATGCTTTAAAGACTGTATGAACCACTGATAAAAATAAAAGATCATGAACTTGACAGATTTATACGATGCGATTTTAAATGGCAAGCTTGACAGAGCCGTTGCAGTAACCAATGAAGCAATCTCCGAAGGAGTACTTCCGAACGAAATTATTACTAATTACATGATTAAGGCGATGGAAGAGATTGGTAATCGCTTTGAGGCGGGAAAAGTGTTTGTGCCTAATTTGCTGATGAGTGCACGTGCCATGAAAGGTGCACTGGATCTTCTGAAACCGTTATTACAGGGAGAGACTGATGCCTATGTCGGTAAAATTGTTATTGGAACCGTGAAAGGGGACTTGCATGATATAGGCAAGAATCTTGTGGCTTCTATGTTCGAAGGTTGTGGATTTGAAGTTGTCAATTTGGGAGTGGATGTTTCCAGTGAGAAGTTTGTAGAAGCTGCCCGTACAAACAATGCAGATATCATATGTATGTCTGCACTGCTGACTACTACTATGAATTATATGAAGGTAGTAGTAGATGACTTGAAGACGGCAGGATTGTATGGAAAAGTAAAAGTGATGGTGGGGGGCGCTCCGATCAATGAGGCTTTTGCACACTCGATAGGGGCTGACGCATATACAAGCAATGCTAATGCAGCGGTAATAATGGCGAAGAAACTGATAGGAGCGGCTTGATATGGATTTCCGCTATAGAGAGCTTTCATGGAAAGACATTTGTCTGGACTGGGATGACTTTGTTTTTTCTCTGGGCAAAGGTTACAAGATGGAAGGTGAAATATTGACCATGTTCTCCGCTCTGGAAAGAGAAGTGACTCAACTTTGTAAACCTCGTTGGGGATATCGTGTCTTTTCATTGGATGCTTCCGATAAATCTCGGATTATATTGAATGGATGCCGGTTACAGACAGGACGCATTATCACTTCTTATTTGGAGAATGCGGAGTTATGTGCCCTGTTTGTGGCTACAGCCGGTGAGGAATTTGAACGATTTCAACAGGCTGTCAAGAAATCGGGGCAGATTGTTGAGGAGTTCCTGCTGGATGCATTAGGTTCGGCCATTGCTGAGGCTACTGTGAGGGAGACGTGCAAAGCAATAGAAAAGGAGTTCGGGGCGAAAGGATTGGGAATAAGCTATCCTTATAGCCCCGGCTATTGTGGATGGAAAGTCTCTGATCAGCAGATTCTCTTTTCATTGCTTCCCGATCAGCCTTGTGGAGTCGGCCTGACTGCCTCTTCATTAATGTGCCCTATTAAATCGGTGAGTGGAGTGGTGGGAATCGGTAGACAGATGACCAGGCAGAAATACGGTTGTGAGTTGTGTGGGAAAAAAGACTGTTATAAAAATAGATTAAATAAATGATGTAAGATATGAATGTAGATGAATGGATAGAGTATATAATAGTGTCGGATAAAAAGGTTGCATTACCTATTATGACCCATCCCGGCATTGAACTGCTAAATAAAAGAGTTCTGGATGCAGTAACCGATGGTGAAGTTCATTTTAAGGCAGTTGAAGCTTTAAATATGAACTATCCGCAGTCGGCAGCTTGTACGGTCATTATGGATCTGACGGTAGAGGCGGAAGCTTTTGGTGCACAGATTCAGTTTAGTGAGAATGAAGTACCCAATGTTATAGGGCGCTTGGTGAGTAATTATGAAGAGGTCGTCGGATTGAAAATTCCTACACTGGATATAGCTCGTATTCCGCAATATTTGGAGGCAAACCGTTTAGCTGCGAAAGGATTGGATAAACCGGTTTTTGGAGGTTGCATTGGGCCGTATTCTCTTGCAGGCCGCCTATTTGACATGACGGAAATAATGATGGCTATTTACACAGAGCCTGAAACGGCTTTGCTGTTATTGGATAAATGCACTCAATTCATTACCCAATATTGCCGTGCCATCAAAGATTGTGGCTCTGCCGGAGTCATAATTGCAGAACCGGCGGCAGGGTTGTTGTCCAATGAAGATTGTATGCAGTATTCCTCTGTATTTGTCAAACGAATCGTCGAAGAGGTCCAGGATAGTCATTTTGCAGTTATATTGCATAATTGCGGTAATATGGGGCAATGTACTCAGGCTATGGTTGCTACGGGGGCTAAAGGATATCATTTTGGAAATAAAATAGATATGCTTGCTGCTCTGGAAGAATGTCCTTCGAATGCGTTGGTTATGGGTAATCTGGATCCGGTTGGAATTTTCAAACAAGCCACTGCGGAGGAGGTGTATCGGCAAACCTATGCTTTGTTGCAAAGAACCACAGCTTATCCTAATTTCGTGATATCTACAGGTTGCGATGTACCTCCTGAGATTCCATTGGATAATATTCGCGCGTTTTATGAAGCGGTAAAAGATTATAATCAAAAACAATAATAAATAAATTCGGTGTATCATGAAAAAACTAATATTTCTTTCATTGATGGCAATATGCTTTTGTGTCCGTCTTTATGCACAAACCAACTTTAAATATAAGAATGCTTCACTACCTGTAGAGGTAAGGGTACAGGATCTGTTAAGCAGGATGACATTAGAGGAAAAAATTGCTCAAATGCGCCATATTCATGCTTATTCAATCATGGAGAATGGAAAACTGAATGAGGAAAAACTGGAGAAAATGATTGGTGGGCAGAACTATGGGTTCATAGAAGGTATTACCTTGCCCGGAAAGGAATGTCTGACCTTGATGAATGAAGTACAAAAATATATGCGCGAGAAGACCCGGTTGGGTATCCCTGTATTCACGTTGACTGAATCTCTACATGGCTCTGTACACGACGGATCTACTATTTTTCCACAAGCTATCGCATTGGGAAGTACATTTAATCCTATACTGGCTTACGAAATGACTTCTGCCATAGCAAAAGAGTTGTCGGCACAAGGCATCACACAATCTTTAACTCCCGTCATTGATGTCTGCCGTGATTTGCGTTGGGGACGAGTGGAAGAATGTTTCGGTGAAGATCCTTTTCTGGTGTCGCGTATGGGGGTATCGCAAGTGAGAGGTTATCTTGATAATCAAGTATCACCAATGATCAAGCACTTCGGTGCCCATGGTACTCCTCGGGGAGGATTGAATCTTGCTTCTGTATCGTGCGGACAGCGGGAGTTACTTTCCATCTATTTGAAAACTTTTGAAACTGTAGTAAAAGAAGCCAAACCTTGGGCGGTGATGTCCTCATATAATTCTTGGAACAATGAACCTAATTCTTCTTCCCACTATCTGATGACGGAACTTTTACGTGACCGGTGGGACTTCCAAGGATATGTTTATTCCGATTGGGGAGCGATAGGTATGCTGAACTATTTTCATAAAACGGCACAAAACAGTGCAGAAGCTGCTATTCAGGCATTGACGGCCGGACTGGATGCCGAAGCTTCAGACAATAGTTACGCTGAGCTTCAGCAATTGGTGGAGAACGGAATGTTGGATGTGAAGTATATTGACCAGGCAGTGGCTCGTATTTTAACGGCCAAGTTTAATATGGGACTGTTTGAATACTCATTACCAATGGAAAAGAACTATGATAAAGTAGTACATGCTCCTGCCCATGTGTCATTGGCTCGTAAGATTGCTGAAGAATCAATCGTTCTTCTACAGAACGAAAACAATATCTTGCCCTTACAAATGAACAAATTGAAATCCATAGCTGTGATAGGTCCTAATGCTGATCAGGTACAGTTTGGGGATTATACATGGAGTCGTGACAATAAGGACGGGGTTACATTACTTGAAGCTATGAAAGAAAGAGTCGGTAATCAGTTGACATTGAATTATGCCAAGGGATGTGATTTGGTTACGGATGATCGTTCGGGATTTAAAGAAGCGGTGGATGTAGCAAAGAAAAGTGATGTTTGTATTGTTGTCGTCGGTTCGGCAAGTGCTTCTTTGGCGCGTGATTATAGTAATGCCACTTGTGGGGAAGGTTTTGATTTAAGTGACTTGACCTTGACAGGTGTACAGGAAGATTTGGTGGAGGCCATTCATGCTACAGGCAAACCGGTAATTGCTGTTCTATTATCCGGAAAGCCTTTTGCAATGTCTTGGATAAAGGAAAATATACCAGGGATTGTAGTACAGTGGTATCCCGGTGAACAAGGTGGACTAGCCCTTGCAGACATGCTTTTGGGTAAGGTTAATCCATCGGGAAAATTGAATTATTCTTTTCCGCAAAGTGTAGGACATCTACCTTGTTATTATAACTATTTGCCTACAGATAAGGGCTTCTACCGCTCACCGGGCAGTAAGAATAAACCCGGCAAAGATTATGTGTTCTCTTCGCCGAAAGCATTGTGGGCATTCGGCCACGGATTGAGCTATACAGACTTTGAATATCTTTCTGCCACTACCTCCAAAGAAGATTACGCTTGTGAAGATGTGATTGAGGTGAAGATAGCAATTCGCAACACAGGCGATTACGATGGTCTGGAAGTGCCGCAGGTTTACGTGCGTGACATGGTTTCCAGTGTCGTGATGCCTGTTCAGGAACTGAAGGGTTTTGAGAAAGTGCTTATCGAGAAAGGAGAAACGAAGCAAGTGAAAATTAAGATTCCCGTGTCAGAACTGGCCCTCTACAACAAGGAGATGAAAAAAGTGGTTGAACCGGGTGCGTTTGAGTTACAGATAGGCCGTGCATCAGATGATATCCGCATTAAGAAAGTGATAACGGTAGAGCGTGCATCCGAGAAATACATTCCTACTTTGAGGGACAAGGAGAAAAAAGTGTCTTCAACAAAGAATATAACAGCTACACTGGTAGTGGTAAAGGGAACCATACGGGATGTACAAGCAAACCTGTTGCCTCAAGTAACTGTCAAAGTTGGGAAAGAAGAAGTTGTCACAAACTCAAAGGGGGAATATTCTATTCGTGCCATGTCCACCGATACGCTGACTGTGAGTGGAGGTAGTTTTAAGTCAGAAAGCGTTCCCATTGAAGGAAGGCAAGTAATTAATGTGAGATTATTGAATCGTTAAGTTGAATTGATTATTAATATTAGATATAAAAGATGAAACAGTATTATTTTGTCAGAATTTTATTGTTAGGATTGTTCTTTGGAATGCCTCCTTTGCAAGCTCAAACCATTCCAGCTTATTTAGATACCACTTTATCCATTGATGTCCGTGTCAATGATTTAGTTTCTCGTATGACTTTAGAAGAGAAAGTCTCTCAGATGACACATACTTCTAAAGGGATAAGACGTCTGGGCATTCCGGACTATAATTGGTGGAATGAATGTCTACACGGTGTAGCGCGTTCCACAGAAAAGGTAACTGTTTTTCCACAACCTATAGGGCTGGCAGCTACATTCAATCCAGAAGAACTCTTTAAGTCCGCTGAAATGATTTCTGACGAAGGAAGAGTAGTGTATAATGCTTCTGTGAAGAAAGCGAATACCCTCCAAAGATACACGGGGCTGACATTCTGGACTCCAAATGTGAATATTTTTCGAGATCCCCGCTGGGGACGTGGACACGAAACCTATGGTGAAGATCCTTATCTGACATCTGAAATGGGAATAGCTATGGTGAAGGGGTTGCAGGGAGATAATCCTAATTATCTGAAGTTGTCGGCATGCGCCAAGCACTTTGCTGTTCATAGTGGTCCGGAACCTTTACGCCATGAATTCAATGCTACCGCCAGTGATCGTGATTTGCGGGAGACTTATTTGCCGGCATTTTATCGGTTGATAAAAGAAGCGAATGTGTCAGGTGTTATGTGTGCCTATAATAGTTTCAACGGACAGCCTTGTTGCGGAAGTAACCTGTTTTTGCGCAAGATTCTGCTTCACGATTGGAAGTTCGATGGTTATATCACTTCTGACTGTTGGGCCATAACGGATTTCCTGTATGGACATAAAACTCATCCGGATTCCATTTCTGCTTCTTCAGATGCTGTGTTGCATGGGACTGATTTGGAATGTGGAGATACTTATCGTTCATTGCCGACAGCGGTCAATGCAGGCTTGATAACGGAAGAACAAATTGATATTTCTTTGAAGAAACTTCTGAGGATTCGCTTTCGTTTGGGGATGTTCGACCCTCAGAATAAAGTTCCTTATTCTAATATTCCTTACAGTGTGCTTGAATCACGTCCGCATCAAGAGCAGGCACTTAAAATGGCCCGCCAGTCCATGGTGTTGTTGAAGAATGCCAAGAACCTACTGCCTCTCTCCTCCAAAGTTAAGAAAATCGCCTTGATAGGTCCTAATGCTGACAATCAGACTACCCAGCTTGGCAATTATAATGGAGTGCCCAGTAAGAACATAACCCTTTTGGAAGCCTTACGGGCAGAAAGAGATGTTGAGGTGGTATATGATGCGGTTTCTGATTTTACAAAGTTGAATAAAGGAGTCGATCTTAATAACTTTATAAATAAATATAAAGATGTAGATTTGATAATTTATGTTGGCGGCATATCTCCGATGTTAGAAGGTGAAGAAGGAGATGCCGGTGGTATCGAAGGGTTTGTGGGGGGAGATAGAACCACTATTAACTTGCCTTCAATTCAGACTGAAGTGATGAAGAAGCTTAACGGACTGAATAAACCGATGGTATTTATTTGTATGTCGGGTAGTGCTATGGCTTTTAATTGGGAGGCAGAAAATTTACCGGTTATCATCCAGGCATGGTATGGCGGTCAAGCAACCGGAACAGCTTTAGCAGATATTTTGTTCGGACGCTACAATCCTTCTGGAAAGTTACCTATCACTTTTTATCGTTCAGATGCTGATCTTCCCCCCATCGAAGATTACTCTATGGCTAATAGAACATATCGCTATTTTAATGGGGATGTATTATATCCTTTTGGCTATGGATTGAGTTATACCTCTTTCAAATACAATAAGTTGGAATGCCCTATAGATACACAGATTGGCGATACGTTGAGTGTCAAGGTTGAAGTTCGTAATATAGGTAAGTGTACGGGGGAGGAAGTTGTACAACTCTACTTATCTCACAAGGCCATTGCACACGAAACGCCATTTTGCCAATTGGTTGGTTTTAAGAAGGTTGAGCTTAAGCCGGGGGAGAGTAAAGTGGTCGAATTTAGACTTTCCACAAGAAATCTAGCTTATGTTGATGAGACGGGAGGAATTACTACGGTGCCTGGTTTAGTCATTTTTTATGTCGGTAATGTCTGCCCGAGTGCTCCTGAGAGATTTACCTCTAAAGTTATATCCAAATCTGTGATGTTGAAAGGAGAACCTGAATACTTCTTGTACTGATATGGCAGAAAAAGTATGAGGTTGGCAAGCTGTAATTGGTTATTTCTTCTAAAGAGTATGGAGCTATGTCTAATCTGTCGGTGATTTCTCATGCAATTCGTGTCTTTTAAAAAATTACAATGCAGCTCGTTGTCAACTTGATCATATACTTGCTATAGCTGATAAGCATTGTCTTTTGACAACTTAATTTGGGTCATAGCATTTGCAACATAGCCATTTGTTTTAGATGGTGAAAGACATATCGTATTATTAATTAATTTATGAAAAGTAAAAAGATGAAGCAAATTATTGGATTGATATTAATCGCTTTGTGTGCTGTGGGACATCTTGCTGCAAAGGACTATCATGTGATGCCTACCGGCAATGATGCGGCTGATGGAAGTCTTACTACTCCCTTAAGAACTATTAATCGTGCTGCACAATTGGCTTTACCTGGTGATACAGTAACGGCACACAATGGAGTTTACCGCGAATGGGTGAATCCTTTGAATGGCGGTGAGAGTGACGGGAAACGTATTCTTTATCGTGTAGCCGATGGTGAGAAAGCTGAAGTGAAAGGCTCAGAAATAGTGACCGGATGGAAACGGGAGAAGAAGAATAAGAATGTGTGGAAAACAGTATTGTCTAATGACTTCTTTGGTGATTATAATCCTTTTAATGACCGCTTGTATGGTGACTGGCTATGGTCGAAAAAAGAACATCACACCGCTGATGTCTATCTGAATGACGTATCTCTATACGAAGAGTTTAGTCTGGATAAGGTGTATTTTCCTGATACACTTCGCACCATTCGCGATCCCCAGGGAAGCACCTGTGTGTGGTTTGCCGAGGTGGATAGCGAACATACCACCATTTATGCCAATTTTGGTAATGCGGATCCAAACAAAGAAACGGTGGAAGTATCAGTACGCCCCACTTGCTTCTATCCCACACGTGAGGGCTTGAATTACATCACCATTCGCGGTTTCCATTTTAACCAAGCAGCCACGCAATGGGCGGCACCCACAGCCGAACAAGTGGGAATGGTATCTACTCACTGGTGCAAGGGATGGATTATAGAAAAAAACGTCATCAAAAATTCACGTGCCAATGGCATCACTTTGGGTAAGGAGCGTAGCAGTGGTCATAATTTGGATTGCTACGATTCTCGTCTTGATGGTACCCTGCATTATATAGAGGTAATCTTCAACACGCTGCGTCGCGGATGGGACAAGGCCAACATCGGTTCACACATTGTGCGAAACAATATCATCTCAGATTGTGAGCAAACCGGAATATGTGGCAGTATGGGTGGAGCTTTCAGTGAAATCCATCACAACCACATATACAACATCTTGTGCAAACAGCAGTTTAATGGAGCCGAGATGGCAGGTATTAAACTGCACGGTGCTATTGATGCCTACATACACCATAATCGTATTCATAAAAGTGGTAATTATGGTATCTGGCTTGACTGGATGTTACAGGGAGCAAGAATATCATCCAATATTTTGTATGATAATGTAAGTCATGATTTATTCTTTGAAGTTGATCACGGACCTTATATTGTTGACAATAATATTGTTCTCTCTGCAAAGTCATTGGCTGAGTGCAGCAATGGAGGCGCATTTATACACAATCTCTTTGCCGGCAGTTTTGTTCGTTATGATGATTCACGATATACTCCTTATCAATTGGAACATTCCACGCAAGTGAAAGGGGTGAGCATCATGAATGAAGGTGACCATCGTTTCTATGGAAACGTTTTTGCAAGTAATCAAGCTAAAGAAGCAAATCAATGGTTAGGGAGTACCCCGCAGAAAGCACTCTATGGTCTGGAGGCTTTCAATGTAACACGGCTACCTGTTTATGCTGAAGATAACCTCTTCTGTCAAGGCACATCTCCTATGAAAGATAAAAAACAAGGTTGGGAGAAGACCGAGTGGAATCCGAATTTTAGAATAGAAGAAACAGCCGATGAGGTTTATTTGCTATCTGATGTCATCTTTTCTGATTTTCACCTCTATAAAGGAAGGAAAATAGATACGGAGCGTCTCGGAATTGCGCAACTTACTGGTTATACATTCGAAAATCCGGATGGTTCTTCCTTTAAGATGAGTAAAGATGGGCTGGGTAATGAACGTACTTTAGAATCGCCATGTATAGGCCCGATTGAAAAAGCTCCTTCTGCTAAGCGTGTGAAGATTTGGGGACAGTAGATTTTGTATCTTAAAATTCTTAACATTGTTTGGATTTTAAGTGTTTCGTTATTTGTGAAGTTTGGATAAAATATAATTTGATATCATGAATAAGATAGTAAGTCTTTTATTAATATGTCTGCTTCTGGCAGATCTGCATGCACAGAATACAATTAAAATTATAGATAAAGATAAAACAAGTACCCCTGTGAGTCCTTATTTATGGGGTAGTTTCTTTGAAATGGGGTTTGGCAGAAGCGACTTGTTGTGGGGTGAACTTCTCTTTAACCGCAGTTTTGAGAATACGAAACCTGTAAGTGAGTCAAACTCTTGGTACACGTGTTACCGGGGGGATGTGAAGGAAGCTAAGTGGTGGCATTCCGGCTATGAAGAGCCAAAGTGGTATCTGCTTGCTGATGGAAGAAAAGAAGAAAAGTTACCTCTTATATTCAATAATTATTGGCCATCGGCTCATGGAAAGTACTTTTTGCAGATTGATAATCGTAAAAAGCAAACTCCAACCCTATTAGTTCAAGAACGCATTTATATTGAAAAGGGAAAAGGATATACTGTTTCAGGCCTTTTCTCATCCGGTGGTTACCTAAGCGAAGAGAAATATTCAAAGGAGAGTGTCCCGGTAACCATTGCCATTTATAAAGAAGGTGATTTCCATGCTCCGTTGTCAATGACTGAATTGGCTGTGAATACAAATCAATTTATCTTGTACAGTTCTTCATTGGATGCGACGGATTATGAAGGCTGGTGTACTTATACCGTAGAAGTGCCTGCGGGCAGCCGTATAGGGATAGATCTGCTATCATTGATGGCAGATGATGTAATAAAAGGTTGGAAATGTGAATCGGTTGAACGTATCAAGAATGAACTTCGTCCCAAGACCATGCGAATGCCGGGCGGATGTTTCACTTCGTTTTATGACTGGCGTTCGGGAATTGGTTCACGTGAAGAAAGACCGGTCAGCTATGATACTTGGTGGGGATGTGAATTGCTGAATGATGTAGATACATTCGAACTGGTGGATCTTTGCGAAGCAGTGGGGGCGGAACCTTTCTTTTGTGTACCTGTTATGTTTAATAATGAATACAGTGCCGCAGACTGGGTTGATTTCTGTAATAATCCTACTAATGCACAACGTATTGCCTATGGCCGTACCAAACCGTTGAATGTGAAATACTGGGAATTGGAGAATGAACCTTACCGTCGGTTCGACGCTATCACGTATGCCAATCGTTGTGTAGATTTTGCGAAAGCGATGAAAGCAAAAGATTCTTCAATCAAAATAGCGGTGGGTAATTATTGGTTGTTTAATAAGAAGTTTAAGGAAATATTAGAGATTGTCGGACCTTATGTAGATTTGATTACAAACAGGGGAGGAACCCCAGAAGAGATGCGCACTGATATCGTAATTTTAGATGCATATAACAAGGTACACGGCACAGACATCAAATTATGCCATACGGAGTTTCGTGCTCCGGTAACCCGAAGCGAAGGAAATACCGATGGACTGAATCAGAAGGATACAGGTGGGGAAGAAACTCTCTTTAATGCTTCCATCCGTTGGGGATTTGCCATGAACATGGTGGAGCAATACATTGCCTATCAGAATATGGGTGGAAGTTTCTTTACAGCCAATTTTACAAACCTGTCCGATGGTTGGGGAGAATGTTTGATAAATACTCCTAAGGAAGGTACTTATCTGAATGCTTCGGGGGTGGCTTTCGCTCTCTTGAATTCATTGGATATAGCGTATCCTCAAATAATAGAGCAGGAAAAGGAGAACCCGGATATTGTGATTCAGGCTGCTTGGAATAAGAGACGGGACAAGTTGACATTGGTTGTACTGAATTTTAGTCAGAATGATCAACTTTGTAAAATAGATTTCAGTCAAATAAAGAAATCTTTCCGTGTGAGGAAAGGTATGAAGATTGCTCCACGGTCGGAATTGAGCTTTAATACATTACAACATCCGGAAGAGGTGAGGGTAGAGTCGTTTGTTCCCTCAGCGGGTAAAATGATGAAACTCGGGCTATCTGGTAAATCTTTGATGGTAGTAGAATTACAGACAGAGCGGAGTCATGGTATACATGTGAACGCTTCGACAGGAAACGATGCATCAATTGGTAGTTTTGCCTATCCTTTGAAGACGATACAAGCTGCTGCCGATATGGCTGAGCCGGGAGATACGGTTATTGTGCATGAAGGTATCTATCGTGAAAGGGTTTCTCCTTCACGGGGTGGAGAGTCGGAAGAAAAACCGATCGTCTTTATGGCAGCTAAAGGGGAGAATGTAGAGATAAAAGGTTCGGAGGTAATTAAAGGTTGGAAGAAGGTAAATGATACAACTTGGGAAGTCGGAATACCGAATAAATTTTTCGGTGAGTTTAATCCATATGCTGAAACTTTACATGGTGACTGGTTTGAGAGAGGCAAGTGGTGTCATACAGGAGAGATATATCTGAATGATATAGCTCTGATGGAGAATCCGTCATTGAGCAATGTTTTGCAGAATAAAGGTGATAGTTTGTTGTGGTTTTGCAGAGTAGAGCAGGATACTACACGTCTGTACGCTAATTTTAGCAATAAGAATCCCAATCGAGAGCTGGTTGAAATCAATGTAAGGCAATCTGTCTTTTATCCGGAAAAACCTTATGTGAATTATATTGTGGTTAACGGATTTAAGCTGAGTCAGGCAGCTACCCCTTGGGCGCCTCCCACAGCAGAACAAGTTGGCTTGTTGGGGACTCACTGGAGTAAAGGATGGGTTATTGAGAACAATACAATCACCCATTCCAAGTGTGTGGGGATTACTTTAGGTAAGTATGGAGACGAATGGGACAATAAATCAGAATCAGAAGAAGGGTATGTCAATTGTGTGAAGCGTGCACTTCGGCACAATTGGAATAAAGAGCATATCGGAGGGCATCTGGTACGTAACAACAGCGTGGCTTATTGTGGACAAGCCGGTATTGTGGGTAGCTTGGGGGCTATTTTCAGTAAGATAGAGAACAATACCGTGCATGATATTAGCACACAGAACTTATTCTGGGGATATGAAATGGCGGGAATTAAGATACATGCTGCTGTAGATGTGGAGATCTCAGGCAATCATATTTATCGTGTAGAGGGTGGTATTTGGCTTGATTGGATGGCGCAAGGTGCAAGGGTGACAAGAAATTTTTTGCATGACAACAGGGTCGTGGAAGTTTCATTTGAAGTGAACCATGGGCCTATTTTAGTTGACAATAATCTGTTCTTGTCTCCAGAACTCGCCCAGATCAAACTGTCGCAAGGCATGGCTTTCGTTCATAATTTGATTGTTTGGAAAGTTTGGAAACTGAATAATATAGATCCGCGTAAAACACCTTATCTTGTACCTCATGGGACGGAGATTATGGGATATCACGACTGTCCTTGTGGAAATGTCTCTTATTTCAATAATATCTTTACCAGAGCCGAAATGACGGAGTATGATGATTATGTATTGCCTGTACAGATGGAGAAAAACTGTTATTGGGGAGAGGCGGTATCCTCAGGCTTGGATAAAAATGCTACTGTTAACTCCGGCTTCGATGCAGATATTCAAGTGATAGAAAAAACGGATGGATGGTATTTGCAAATGAATGTTCCTGAAAACTGGAAGGATGAAAAGTACCGTGACAAGATTAGTACGAAGGACTTAGGTCGTGCTTCCATACCAGATCAATCTTTTAATAAAGAAAATGGAACAGTGATAGATTTAATAGAAGATTATTGGGGACAAAAAAGGAAGGGACAAAAGAAGTATTACCCCGGGCCGATAGATTTTACGACTAATGGAGGAAAAGTGATATTGAAGGTGTATGACAAATAATGGATGGAAATATTCTATTATCAAAGTTAAATCGGCACTGTCCATCATTTTGTGTAAATAGAAAACTACGGGATTCTTCTCGTAGTTTTTTTTTATTCGTTTTATCAATAGGTTACTGTATTGTTATAATCTGTAAGCCGAAACAGACTCATCCTTTTGCTCTCACTTAATATTGTTATATATCAGAGTACAATTCATACGTGCATCCATCCTCTTTCTGACAGCCGTTTTCGGTAACCCGATTTTTCTTTGTCTCTTTTTTCCTATCCCTTCTTTTTCTCGTCCCTTATCTTTGCCGCGATGATTCAAAAAAACAATATATTTGTAGTCTATGCAATCATTCAGAATCATAAAGCCCACATCGGCACTCGTCCCTTATGTCCGGCATTACTGGGTATTGAGCGACGATGCGCTTGCGCCGGTGTCCGAACGGACGCTGCCCGTGGGATGCGTCCAGATGGTTTTTCACCGGGGGCGGCAACTGCTTTCGCTGACCGAAGGCCGGTTGCAACCCTCTTCTTTCATCAGCGGGCAGGCGTTCGGCTATTCCGATGTCGAGTCTACGGGGATATTGGAGATGATCGTAGTCGTTTTTCAGCCCTTTGCCGCAAAAGCTTTTCTTCACATGCCGGTCAGCGAGTTTCGTGGGATGAATGTAAATACCGAAGAGACGGACGATCCTCAGTTGGTTGACCTGGGCAGGCGGGTAGCCGATATGCCGGATCAGGCGGCGTGCATCCGCCTGATAGAAGAGTTTCTGCTAAGCCGTCTATACGCTTTTCCCGAATACAACCTGAAGCGGGTTTCGACCGCTTTGGAGGCGGTGACCCTCCATCCGCACATCCATACGACACAACTGGCGGACGTAGCCTGCCTGAGCAATAGGCAGTTTGGGCGGGTGTTTGCGGAGTACGTAGGCGCTACTCCCAAGGAGTTTCTGCGCATTGTGCGGATGCAGCGGGCGTTGTACACTTTGCAATGCCAGCCGGGCATTTCGTTTGCGCAACTGGCCTGCGAATGTGGTTTCTTCGACCAATCGCATATGATTAAGGAGTTCAAACTCTTTTCGGGATATACTCCGGTGGAATACTTAGCTGTTTGCGCCCCTTATTCCGATTATTTCTCCGCGGAGGAATGATGTCTGTTTTCTACTATCCGGGGCGGGTGCTTTGCCCTACTTTTGCGGTGTGCTTGGGAGACGTGACTTCCGGCATACAGTATTCATCTTATTAATATAAAAAACATGGAAAAGTTTATTGCGTTTTTTGAGATTCCGGCGGCAGATTTCCACCGGGCGGTAAGATTTTATGAAACAGTGTTGGACATCAAATTGGCGGTCTCGGAGTATGAAGAGGAGAAGATGGCCTGCTTCATGGAGCAGGGCGAAGCGGTGGGAGCGGTGTCGTGGGCACCCGATTTCCTGCCTTCGGAGCGAGGAACATTGATTCACTTCTATTGCGAAGAGATCAGCAAGTCGCTGGAACGTGTCTTGCAGAAAGGCGGGAAAGTCATTATCCCCGAGACGAAGATTGACGCTGAAGGCAGGGGACATTTCGCTGTTTTTGCCGATAGCGAAGGAAACCATATCGGTTTGTATTCGGATAAATAGCAGGTGTGAGTGATTCTCACTATATTTGCCCGAAATTGAAGTATGTATAGAGAATATCAACCTTGTGGACTGCTGGCTCCTTACGTCGATAAAATCTGGGAGTTCAGAGGAAGTCCTGAGTATGGGATGCGCATCAATGTCCTGCCGGACGGGTGTACCGATTTGATTTTCGCTTTGGGCGGGATAACACAACCGGTAGGCAACGAAGGGCGGATCATGCCGTCTTGCCGTTCGTTTTTCGTGGGACCGATGAAACGTTATTCGGAGTTGGTTGCGTATACCGAAACGGTTCACATGGTTGGTATTCGTTTTCATCCTTGCGGATTATTCCGATTCATGGACTTGCCCGTGCAGGAGTTGGGCGGTCAGCGAATCAGTAGTGCCGACTTGGGAATCAAGCTGTTCGATGATTCGTTTACAGAGCGACTCTACGAGCTTCCGGATTTGCGGAGCAGGATTCAGTGTATTGAGGCAGTATTGGTGCGGTCGATGTACAAGCACGATGTAGTGGACAAACAGATTGTTTTTGCAGTAAACCACATTCATTTGTACCACGGTCAGCGGGAGATCCGTTTGCTGGCAGAAGATGCCTGTTTGTGTCAACGGCATCTGGAACGGCGGTTCAAGCTGTTTACCGGATTTACCCCTAAAGAATACAGTCGGATTGTGAAGTTCAGGCAGGCGATCGATCTGCTGAAAAGTACGACGGAGGCAAATAACCTGCTCTCGGTAGCGGTGAATGCCGGATATTACGATGTTTCGCACTTCCTGAAAGAGGTCAAGACACTGTCCGGCGGTACTGCAGAATCATTCCTCTCTCCGACCTTACCGCAAGAGGGGCTGCTGACGTATATTGAGAAATAAAATATCGGTTGGGTGATAAAGGAAATCTCCTTTAGAAAAGCGTTTCGGATTTGGTTTCGGGTACAGGCATTGTATCGCGAGCGTAAAATAAACTATGTCTGTAAGAAATTTAGTCTGCTTCTTATTCTGTAAAAGTCGTTTTTTTACAACGCCGGGGTAGGTGGGCAAGCTTATATTTGCAGGGATTATCAATCTAAATATCATATACAATGAAATCATTAAACGAAAGAGCAGCAGATTTGCTGCAAGGTTGTGAAACGGTAATACTCAGTTCGGTCAATCAAGAGGGATATCCCCGCCCTGTCCCTTTGAGCAAGATTGCTTCGGAAGGTATTTCCGAGATTTGGATGGCAACCGGAGAACATTCTGTGAAAACGAAAGATTTCCGGAGCAACCCGAAAGCGGGTCTTTGTTTCTACGAACAAGGGAATAGCGTTGCCCTGACGGGTGAAGTGGAGGTAGTGACGGATGCCGGACTCAAACAGAAATATTGGCAAGACTGGTTTATCGCCCATTTTCCAAAGGGACCGACTGATCCGGAATACGTTTTACTGAAGTTCCGTTCTGAGCATGCCACGTTTTGGATCGACGGACAATTCGTCCATCGGAACATTTAACCCGTTACTCTGTATTCTGCTTCTTTTATGGTAAATCTTTTAGCTTCTGAGAGGTAGGTACAAAAAAAACGGTACTTCGATTCACATCGCAGCACCGTCACAACACAAACACAAAATAAAACACGACAAAA